>SDBT01001013.1_pt1 | contig 47691 bp, 95 predicted proteins | sample 2277101 | NCBI WGS metagenome assembly SDBT01 (sample SAMN10404973, study PRJNA504765) | marine sediment metagenome | isolation source: marine sediment core GS10_PC15, 103 cmbsf | place: Arctic Ocean: Southern Knipovich Ridge | collected 2010 | reverse complement strand
GATACTATTTGTACCGTGGATCTACTTCGCAATCAAGTATCGATTGAACATCAAGAAGTGGAAAGATCACGAACATCTCAAGACCAGGGTTTATTGGAACGAGCATAGGCATCAAATCGAGAAGTCTGGTATCTGCCCATGTTGCGGTCATACATTCCACATTCTCGTTGATAAATATGGGAGGAGAAGGATCTACTTGCCCTCGGGCGTCTACGTGACCGTTACGAAGTTGCTGTCCATGGATGTTGCGCAGGAGTCCGTCGCGATCTGTGTAATTATTGCCGCGCTTGATGCGGACGAAGAGCTGGCGAGAGCGATCGTCGGCAATTGGGACCAAATAGAAACAGTCCAATGATGGTATAAGGGAACTACCTACCGGTGGAGACTACTCATGTCACTTCTCGATAAACTCGATTCTGAAAAGTACAAACCTGAGAACCGCGGGCATCCGTCCGAGGGGATGCTGCACAGGGACACGTTTACGGTCATCGAGGGCGGAAGCAGCCACGCCTATGCCGTGAAGCAGTACCCAGGCGTTACGATGGAAATGCTCAAGTCCGGCCAGAAACTATCTGGAGAAGTAGTCCTGACAGAAGGCGAGTTCGAGATGTGCTACAGCATCTACAGCATCCAGGCCGACGTATATCTCGGACAGACCACACAGGAAGAGCTCGACGAGGCGGTCGCAAACGTCCAGAGCAACCAAACCGCACAGCAGCAGGCACAGCAGCAGGCGCAACAGCAAGGCGGGGTCCAGACGGCGCCAGCACCGGGATCTCAACCGCAGCCGTCGCCCGCGGCGCCAAACAAGGCATCCCTTCAAGATGTTGCCAAGATCCTCGTGAACGATATTGATGGAGCTCTCGGCAAGCCCGTCTACCAAATCACCAGCGAGCTCGCGGAGGAAGTCGAGAAGAAAGGATTTGAAATCTGTAAGGAGGAGGATTTCTACCCGCTCGTCGAGGGCTGGAAGAACGGCGTCATCAAGATCGAACAGGACGGGTCGTTTGACAAGAGTCTGCTGAAGAGCGACGAGGACGAGAACGAGGAGGACGAATGAGCTTTTTGGAGGCGGACACGAAAAAGCCCCTGATGGGAAAGCTTGTCCATTCGGGGCCTCCCGTCCCTGCAAATTCCATCATCTTGTGCCGGATGTGTAAAGTTCCCGTCTACTATTCGGTTTACAACTTTACCTCGATGGGAGTTTTCATGCCTGAATTTCAAAATTGCATTGATAAATTCTGCCTTATCGCGCCCGGACCACTGCATCGACACAACAGGAGGCACCTTTGCCCAGAGTGCTTCCACGAAGTATTTGCATACGGCACTACGACAGTGTTCTTCGTCCCGTTTCCCGGGACGATCAGCCTGATGCAGGCGCTTCACTCTATTTGGAGAATCTGATGGACAAAACTGAAACAAAAGAAATAGACGATCTCATCAGGGCCTACCGAAACATCGGAGGCATATTGATGAGCAGGTTGAAGAGCAACATGGCGGATTTCCCTGACCACATGGGTGGCGCAGTCTCTTCGCTTCGGACGCACACGTCGCTCATGCATCACGTGATCTCAAGTATCCACGCCAATATTACCGAAGACGTTCCGGACCAGGACAGAGACAAATACGAGGTTGAAATCAAGTGCGGCATCCGCTTCATCGTCGAAGGTGTCAAAACCAGGAAAGAGGCCGTGGACCAGGTCGAGTCCGGATATTACGACGAACACATCGGCGCGCTCATCGGGGAGGCGCTCGGGAAAGGTCTATTCAGAGAAGTCGAGAAAATTCGGCCCGTAGACGAGGAGGAAGAGGACAGTGGAGCCTAAGGTAGCCGTATCGACGGTGATCACCCGGATGAGTGATCGTAGGATTCTTGTTCTCCGGCGATCTGATAACGGGAAATGGAATTTCCCTGGCGGAAAATTGGAGCCGCCCGAGAATTTGGAACAGGCAGCAGCGAGAGAAGTCCTCGAAGAGACCGGGATCGAAATCCGGCCGACGAAAATCGCAATGGTTTTCTCGAATGGGACGGATGATGGGGGAACGTTTATTTTTGTTCTCTTCGAGTCCAATTCAGTCGTCTGCCCCGTGGTCGTGATAAACTCCGAGCACACCGAATACAGATGGGTGACAGCCCGGGAGCTCAAGGAGGAAATATCTTCAGATGCCCTTCCTAGGCTCAAGGCGTATGCCATGTTCGACCAAACGGCAACGGGCGGCGTCTACCATAGAGATCCAACCGAGTATCCCTGGTACCCAGGCGAATACGCGAAGATCGGAAAGGCAAAGGATGGACGTGGGTGAGCTGAATATCCAGGCGATCGTCGCGCAGAAGGTCGCCCATTACATCGCAGAGGCAATTCCCGAAGAAGAATGGGACAAGATGGTCCGGGGACAGATCTACGAGCTCATCACCGGGAGCAGAAGACGCGAACTTGAGAATCGGATCAAAGAGGCGCTCGATGAACGCATCAAGAAAATGATCCGCACGCAGGTCGCCGACGCAGACTACTGGGGGAGCACATGGGGGGATCCGGCGGGCATATTCAAGGAAGTTGTTGCTGAGCACGCCGACAAGATCATCGAGAAGATGTTCGAGAGCGTGTTCACTAAAATGGCCTACGCAATGAAGCAGGCGATTGGCGCTGTCTGATTCCGGTATAAGAATGACGGAAGCCTATAGGCCAGATGCTCTCCCCTCTTTTAGGGACCAGGCCGGGGAAGACTGGCGTCTTCCCGGCACTGGAGGAGAGAGGGGAACTAACTTGCCCCCGCGAGGAAGCCCCTCTCTCCACTTTTAGGAGCTAGCATGCCCAAGCGAAAGAAGAGGAGACAGGACCACGAAGGGCCAAGAATACGGGAGTGGAGACGACATGAGCAGCTACTGGGCAATGGAATCTCGCCCGACGGACTTCCGATTAAACCCTTTCCCCCTGGTCCGTCTATCGGTATTATCAATGGCAAGGAGCGCTTCTTGTCTGAGAAGTCGGGGTGGTATGAATGGTTCGAGCGATTCATCGATCGAAAAACCGGGAGGATCGCCGAACGGCGGGGGTGGTACAGGGTCTCGAATGGACACAAGCAAGCTTGAAAAGAAGATCAGGCTTCTCAATATTCAGATAGCTGACGCAGAACGTAGATTGAAGACAGCGGAACCGCACGACAGAACGATCATAGAGGTTGGCATCAAGGCCATGCGGGACGCTTCGATTACGATTCAGCGCAGACTGGATAGGAGAACATGGTGAGTCATCGGTTATTGATGAGCCGCAGGAGGCTACAGACATGAGAGTCCACGCTAGGGGTTGCAATTGCGGCCTGTGTAATCTCGATGACGAAACAAAAGAGAAGTCCATTCAGGAGATAGAGGAAAAGCAGAAGAAAAATATCGAGGACCACGGATGGTACTGCCACGCGATTGGCGGTGGTGACGATCAGACGCCCACGGGAGTCAATTATCATACTCATGGATGCCTCGAAAGTTTCGGCCATCCTGATCTTCAGATTGTTGCTCCCATGCCTCCGGTCTTGGCGCACAATCTGTTCGGTCTCGCCATCGAGAAGATCAAAGCGGGAGAGAAATTCAAGGCGGGAGACAGGCTCTCCGATATAATTAAGAACATGGATGTTGCGCTAATAGAAGCACAAGAGAGCGGAAGGACCGTGTTAAGGATGGTCCTGCCAGACACCAGGGGGGAACTCGATCGCGAAAAGATGGATAAACCGTTCAATACGCAGTGGGATGGCCCGCCCAGCCTTCCCGGGGCCGATCTTTTCAGATTGTGCCTGAACTAATCTCAAATTGCGTCTTGACAGCCCTTCCCGCCATGTCGTACAGTGCTAGAACTATGTACCGCAAGACGACACGACCACAGATGGCCGAGACCAAGCCCGAAGTAGGTTTTGTCGGGGGTTGGGATCTCTAATCCCCTTGCGGTTGACCGAAAGCAACCCTGCTGCCGGACAACCGGCGCGCAGGGTTTTTTTGTGGGGTGATCGCGATGATAGATTGTGATCCGACGCACCCGCTGAACCAGAACAGAAACTGGAAACCGTGGGAGCCAAAGAAGAAACGGAAGAAAGTTCTGCAACCTGCTCTTGACGCAGAGTTCAAGCCCAGGACTCGTTTGCAGAGAGTCCGTCTTCTGTGGGCCCGTCAGAACGAATTGTCAAGACTATAGGTCGTCCAGCAGCCTGGATCTGGGATTCCAAATCCCGGACTTGAGAGGGCAGCACTCTCACGACCTGCCAAGATGCCCGGACTGGTGTGTGGCGGCGATGCTACGAAGGCTGAAGCTTGAGCCGCGGCTATGGCAGGTTCGATTCCGCCCTGGGCGCCGAAAGCAATGGCCGGAGCTGGTGCTACCATCCTGCCTGGAGATGCGAAAGGAGCGGGTTCGACTCCCGCACTGGAACTTCGGCTAGGTGCCCTCGCTACCTCCTCAGGACGGGTGTGGGTTCAATCCCCTAAGCGGCCGTAACATATTGGGCCAGTAGCATAGCGGCTAATGCAGCGCCCTGTCGAGGCGAAGATCGAGGGTTCGAATCCCTTCTGGCCCGCCAGTACAATCTCGTGTGGTGTAGTGGCTGCACGCCAGGCTTTAGCGATGCTACTACCCTAGTAGCTGAGACTCCAGGGAGCCGCTATTTTGCCTGGAAGGTCCGGATCGTAACCGGGCGCGAGATCCAAGAATTCGGCCCTGTGGTGCTAATGGGAACATACTTCGCTCGTAACGAAGTGATCTCGGTTCGATTCCGAGCAGGGCCTCCAAATGGTGGGCCTGTCGTTCAACGGCAGGATACCGCTGCCGGTCATCCGGCGTTGTTGATGCTACGATTGCATGCGGTTGAGGAACCGGTGCATGAGCCAACTTCCGAAAGCGGAGACCCCGGTTCAACCCCGGGTGGGCACACCAAGATCTTTGACAACTGAATAGGGGGAAAGCATGAAACGTGCAGACGTTCAGATCGCGGGCGGTATGTACGATACCGAGATCCAATGCTCCAAGTGCGAAGAGGCATTCTTCACACAGGTCTGGGCATATGACGAAATCGGTGCCGAAGACGGAACCATCAGCGAGGCCAGGGAAGAAGGATGGACCAGCGACTCGCATGGCCCGCTCTGTCCGAAATGCGTCAATAAGAAAGAGAAGGCTCAAAAGGAGCCCAAGAAGAAAAAGTAGCGGATGTAGCTCAAGTAGGCAGAGCACCAGCCTTCCAAGCTGGAGGTTGCCGGATCGTGGCCGGTCATCCGCACCAACGCTACCGTGGTGCTAATGGGAACACACCTGATCGGTAATCAGGAGATTCCGGTTCAACTCCGGGCGGTAGCTCCAACTAATCTTTCGGGTCCGCTGGACACGTGCGCCCGTCCGTGAAGGCATACATCGGGTCCAAACCGAACCATGCAGGTCCGGAGGCACCGAAAGGGGCCCGAGAGGAAGTATCCGGTAAGATCGGCCGAAAGACAATGCGCCCGTAGTGTAATGGTAGCACAGCAGATTTTCGATCTGCTAGCGCGAGTTCAAATCTCGTCGGGCGTACCAAGATTACTGGGGATATTATGAAAAAGATCCCGTTGTTCAAAAGTGATAGAAGTAAATATCTTTCGGGCGAATGTGCTCTTGTGGATGACGACGACTACGATCGACTGGTTCGAATTCGTTGGTGGTTGTCGATAATTAAGTGCAAGACCAAAGAGGATGCGAAATATGCTAGCGGATGGGTTCCTTTCGATGGGCGATGGAAGTGCATGCGAATGCACAGGTTTGTAATGAACTCATTCGAAAGTGGTCCTCCATTCGTCGATCATAAAAATAACAGCGGAATAGACAACCAGAAATCCAATCTTAGGTGGGCCACGCCGGCGCAGAATTCGTCCAACGTCTCCCCTAGAGGGGGAAGTGGATACAGGGGCGTATGCTGGGTTGGGAGATCGTGGAGGGCGGAGGTCATGCATAGAGGCGAAAGGTTCTACGCAGGACAATACACCTATGAAACGGAAGCCGCCATAGCCCGCGACAATTTAGCCAGAGAACTCCACGGGGAATTTGCAAATCTGAATTTTCCTCACATACGAAACGTTGTTCCCGTGGGGCAGATTACAAACGTGGCAAAATCTGGAATCCACGGAGTGTATAAATGGAGAGAACACTGTTACGGAGTAAAGCATAAACACACTCCCAGGAAAGCGGAAGACGGTGGGCGCGCAAGCAATTATGAGCTGGGATGTTTCTTCTTCGCGGAGGAGGCGGGAATGGCCTATGATTTATTCGGGAGAATTTTCATCCCTCACCGGAGGATGAATTTTCCCTCCGTCGATCCCACTAGATCCAGATTTACTCCGGCTAAGGCCAAAACACAGAACAGATCTGGATATATGGGTGTACAAAACGCGTGGAAAGATACGTCCTATTCTGCCGTCGTAGATATTGACAAAAATCGCATTTCGAAAAAATTCACTATTCCAGAAGACGCCGCTAGAGAAGTCGATAAGCTTCGTATTCGGCGTTCTGGTGTACTAACACATGTCAATTTCCCAAAGGAACATACCTTCACAGCAGATCAACTGATCGAGGCATGGCTCGAAAGGCATCCGGAATTGAAGTTCAAGATTAAGAGCGCGTAAAACTTAAGGAGATTCACATGCTGGTCATCTCTGGAATGTTTGGCACCTACTTACAGTTCCGAAGCTTAGAAGAGGCCAATAAGTTCGCCGAAAATGTTCAAGCCATGCTCAAGAGAAACGAGGCGCCGCTGGTGTTCGGATGGACCGCAGACGATATTCCGGCGGAGAAGTTCGACGAAGAGTACGGCGCAGTCAAAGGTCTCTTCGAGAACGAGATCGTACAGGCGATCAGACAAGGAACATAAGCGCCGCTGGTGTAACTGGCTAACACACCGCCCTCTCAAGGCGGAAAGTAGGGGTTCGAGTCCCCTGCGGCGCGCCAAGGCATCCGAAGCTGTAGCGGCACAGCACCCGGCTCTTAAAGAGCTTGACGTATGTCGCTGCATAGGTTACAGTCCCTGCATGGGACGCCACAAGAAGGTGACAGTCGAATGCATTCGTTGCGGCAAGAAGCGCGAAGTCCGGGCGTCAAACGTTCGGGCAGGAAAAGCTAAGTTTTGCCTTCCGTGCTCCCGCGTAAAGCGCAGCGAAAAACATACTGTTCCTGTCGAGTGCGATCTTTGCGGGAAACCGAAGCGTGTTCGTAAGTCGAAGTACAAAGAGGGCCGTCTGTTCTTTTGCAACAACAGTCACAAGGCTTCTTTCTACTTCAAAAACGGGCATCCGAATCGAAAGGATGGATCAACGTACTACCGTGTCCGTGCCCTGCGCGTTCACGGCGCTGTCTGCGCGAGGTGTGGATACAGCAGGGACGTTCGTTTGCTTGACGCGCACCACAAGAACGGACGGAAAAAGCACGAGGATGACGATCTGGAGGTCTTGTGCGTATGGTGTCACGCGATCCTAACGCGGAAGGCTGAACCTCATGCGTGGGACGGGAAATTGGGCTCCGTGGTGTTAACGGCGAGCATAGCTGACTCTTAATCAGCCGGTCTCGGTTCGAATCCGAGCGGAGCCACCATTAGGGCGAATCGCCAAGTCCGGCCAAGGCACCAGGTTTACACCCTGGCATTCGGGGGTTCAAATCCCTCTTCGCCCACCAAACTCTACGGCACGTGCGAAGTGCGCGGGAATGCACAGGTGCCGGTACCAGCGCTAGCGGGCGGAAGACCCGCTCAGGCCGTTCGAGTCGGCCGCGTGCCTTCGAGTTTGAGAATGTGTGCTGCGTGATCAGCGTAGGGGAATGAGCACTGTCAAGCATCGGAACGATAAGGCTGATCTGTTCCGTCCGCGGGGCCTGAAATGGCTCGGTCGACCGTAAAGCCAAGTTGCGGAAGTGCCTCGAATGCAGGGTAGGGGAACCCCTGCCGCACATTCTCATCATCCAGGTGTAGTGACAATGGATAACACGCGGCCTTGCCATGGCCGAAATGCAGGTTCGACCCCTGTCACCTGGACCATTTCAACATCCTCTGGTACAATACTGACCGGCCATATGGAGGACGAGAACATGGACAAACGGAAAATCACCACCTGGATCATGATCGCAGTGGGAATCCTCCTGCTTATCTGGGACATTATCGTCGCCGCCAACGATATGCGGGGAGATACGATCTCCGAGATTGCCAGAGATACCAGTTACCGACTCTGGCTGCTCCCCTGGAGTATCGGAGGCATAATGGGCCATCTTTTCTGGCATAAGAAGGATGGAGGAAAGTGGAATGTGCTCGCCATGATCATCAGCTCTGTTGTTTTAATTGCGGCGAATCTTGTTGCATTGCACAACGAGTTGGCGATAAACTTGTGGGTGCCCCTGATCGTGTTCGTCGGGGGATTCGTGGCCGGCCACTTCTGGTGGCCGCAGCGAGCAAAGAAGCTCAACTAGCTGCCATAGTGATAACAGCAGCACGCTAGGCCTGTACCCTAGAGGTCTCGGTGCAAATCCGAGTGGTAGCTCCATTAAAACCCCGGTCGCTGTAGTCCCTACGGGGAGCGACCGAATTATGTTCTTTGACAATCTGAGTGTGACGGGCGCTGGGCCTGTCTATTTTGCAACCCTTTCTCTTGAGAGGAGGTGAGGCAGGATGGGTAAGCGTACCCTGGAGGTGGGCGATACTTGCATCTATCATGATGAGAGAGGTCGTCCGCTGAATGCGTTGGTGAATTGCGTCCACGGCGAATGGGATAGCGATTATGTCCCTTGCATCAATCTGACGTTCGTATCCCCTGACAAGAACCGTCAGGACTCGGGCGGACGACAGATCGAGCATGCGTCGTCTGTGGGCCATAAGTCCAGTGCGGGAGCACACGGTTACTATTGGCGTTTCGCCGATGAAGAACCGATCCCGTACAAGGCGCCAGCGCAGACCTGATCGTGCCGGACGGGAACCTCACGGGGGACCTGAAAGAACGAGCAGTCTAGGAAGTCACACTCAACGAATATGGGGGTGATATAGGAATCGATTGGATGAGGAAGAATGTTGCTTCGTGCCGTGGTTCATCGGAAGGCCACGTAAAAATCCGATGACAAATTAGGTGCCGACAACGGCTACCGCATGGCTGCCTAGGAATAGGTAGTCCCGATCCCGGCGAGGTTGTCGTCGTAGCTGGAGATCGGACGAACTACGACTGGATCATCTGCGTTCGGCGTTCAGGTGATTGAGACATAATTCGCCGTGTAGGCCTAGGCGATCTTGCTGGAATCTGTTGACCAAAGGCCGAAAGCAACCAGAACCTTCTACGCACGTAAACGCGCATTTGGATGCATTTCAAGACCCCGGTTCGAATCCGGGCACCTCCACCAACTTATTACGTTTGCCATCAAGGTGTGGGCCGAGCTAAAGGTGGTTGTGGAGTGAGGCTGGCTTTGAGAGCGGGCCGGACAAAATGGGGAAACCGGCTGATGGCAATCTACGATATTCCGTATGCAGATTGGGAATCAAGATGGAAACCCACGAAGGGCACGTGGACGATCTTCGCCGGCAAGTACGTGAAGGTCTCCTGTCCTGAATGCGGGGCTTTCGGCAGCCTTGATCATACCGTCGCCGACGACGGGACACTCAGTCCAAGCCTGGTTTGTCCAGATGAATGCGGATTCCACGTGTTCGCAAGGCTTGTCGACTACCAACAACATGCCAGTAAAACAGAAGGGGGAGGGAACGCCTGATGGATGGGATATGTGATCATCGCAACTTCGAAGCGAATGTTAATGTCGCCAGGATCGAAGACGTGATGGAGTTCATGGCAGAAATCAAGATCAAGTGTGCGGATTGCGGCCTGGATTTCCACTTCAAGGGTGTTCCGATGGGTATGAGTTACTCGCATCCGATGGCTGAAGTTGGCTGCACTGAACTGCGAGCGCCAATTGCTCCAGGGAAAAAACTGTGATTGTATGAATTGGAGCGGGCAGCTCGGCCTCACCAAAGATGGGCACCCCAGACACCCGATCTATCTGAAGGCAGACACGGAGTTGAAAAGATGGACGACATAAAACTGGTACTGATTGGAACGGTCGGACTCCCGCGGAGTGGAAAGTCCACGTTCGCCCAGGCGCACGGAGGTCCCATCGTATGTCCGGACGCAATCCGCCTGGCCCTGCACGGACAGAGATTCGCACCTGAGGCCGAGCCACATGTATGGGCAATCGCAAAGACAATGGTCCGCGCCCTGTTCCACGCCGGACACAAGGTCGTCATCCTCGACGCCACCAACAACACGCGGAAACGACGCGACGCATGGATCGACGGTCAGTGGACGACAATCTGGAAAGTCATTGAGGCCGACGTTGATACGTGCGTAATTCGAGCCTACCGCTCGGACCGGCAGGATATAATTCCTATCATCGAGAAGATGGCCGCCGAACATGAGCCGCTTCAAGACGATGAGGTGGCCTGGGGATCCATTGATAAGATGGCATCTGAATAGCAAGGAGGGGAAGATGAACAAGAAGGTCAAAAAGAAGTGGATCACGGCGCTCCGCAGCGGCCAGTATGACCAGATCCAGGGAACCCTGTGTGCGGAGACCACCAGTAGTGGCAGGACCGGATTCTGCTGCCTGGGCGTGCTCTGCAACATCCATGCGGAAGAGAGCAGTGGCGGTGGCTGGGAGGAAAGTAGAAATTACAAGTCCAAGTCCAAGTTCGTCGGGAGCAAAGGAAAAGTCAAGAAGATCATGTCCAAGGAGCTATCTTATCTGGGGAGCGGTGAAGAGACCCCAAAAGAAGTGGCGAGTTGGTCTGGCCTAGACCATGACGACGAGACTACTTTGATCGAGATGAACGACAAGGGCGAGAACTTCACCGATATAGCCTTCTTTATCGAGAACGAACTATGACCCAGGACCAATTTGTGGAGATCCTCGAAAATTACGAGTACACTCTCGTCCAGAATCTGGTAGACTGCGTGCCATTCGAGCGCAGTTTCACGGATCATCTCAAGAAAACGTGCCTGAAAGCGATCGATCTCATGAAGTCAGGGAAGACCGAGGAAGCCATGCGCTGGCTCGGGTTCATCCAGGGCGCCATGTGGCGCATGGGCCTGCGGACCATCGAAGAGCTGAGGGACGACAATCGTGGCTAGCACAAAGTTGCCGGGATTTGGTGGGAAAATATTCATCTTATCAGTGGACCCGAAGACAGACGCGGCGTATCTTAGACTCCGTGATCGGGATATTGAACAGACAATTGAGATCAACAGCGAGATCAAGGTCGACTATGACAAGGACGGGAATGTCGTTGGGATCGAAATCCTGCGAAGCTCAGAGTGAGGAGTATAAAGTGGTAGACAGCGTAAGACTACAAACGATTGACTCAGACCAGTTCAACGAACTGATAGATCCGTTTTCGGCAGCCCCGGATGATTTCTGGAAAAAGCTCAACGAGGTGATCCAGCCGATTCTCGACAGAGAGACCATGCCCTGTATGGTCGATCGGTTCTTCAAGAACGAGGCGAAGAAGCCAATCGGACAGCGCTCGAAGGCCTGCGCGATCTCTTGTCCGTGTCCAAAGTGTAATCCCTACTGCATGTAGGAAGGTCGGGGCATAGCGCAGCTTAGTAGCGCGCCTGCTTTGGGAGCAGGAGGTCGTGGGGGCGGAGCCCACTGCCCCGACCATTTTTACCTTGAGGTGACCATGGAGGATTTCGAACCCACACCACGGTGGAAGTTCTGGATTCTCTGGATCGGAATGGCCATTTACCTTGTGGCAGTCATGATCTTCCTGGAGTACACAGGGCTATAGCCACGAGGAGGTTGGCACCTCGGGACCTCTCATAAGGGTCCTTCTAGTGGGTTCGATTCCCACCGTGGCTTCCAAAAATTCCGGAACTACCTACTTGACGGTATAAGAAAGATAGAGTAGTGTGCCCTTTGACGATCGCAGGATGGAGAAGCGGTATCTCGCTACGCTCATAACGTAGAGATCGAGGGTTCGAGTCCCTCTCCTGCTACCAAAAACTCTTCCGGTCGGAGCTAAACCGGTGATACTCAGGTCAGCCAAACAATTACGGCATCAGCGCTTTAGCGCATGCCGAATTGCGTCCTCGCGGGCGTTGGCCTACCTGAATTCGCCTGCGTAACTTCGACTGGTCTCGACTTCACCCCGCTCCTGAGACCAGTCAGGGCGGGGTTTTTTTGTGCTCTTTGACAACCGAATATAGATAAAATCTCCTATAATGTGACGGTGTGTCGTCGGTCACTCCCTGCCGGCGGCACGCCGATTATAGGTGTCGGGATAGCTCAGATAGTAGAGCGCCTGTTTGAAGCACAGGAGGTCGCCGGGGCAGTGCCGGCTCCCGACACCATTTTCTTTTAGGAGCAAACCATGTCACCCTTTTGCCACTGCCTCAGGATGGCGGCCATCACCGAAAATATGAGCAACCTATTTTCCATGGGAAACTTCGTCGACTTAAGCGCTATTTCGACCGGCCTAGGTATTCAGGTATCGAAGCACCAGACCAGGGAGCTGATAGAGACCTACGCCATGTCGGTTCGCCTGGTCGCCGCGGTAATGAACCACGGAGGAGACAAGGTCAGGAGGGCGCATGGGACTACGCCTACTGCTTGAAACAACCGAGGCCTTCGAGGAATTGAGGCTGGCATTCTTGATGGGGCATCTGTTCGAAGTCAATATGATCCAGAGACAGCTCGTCGATCGCTACAACAACATGGACCACGCGCAGGTTTGGAATGATGATTTCGCGGAAGCGTTTGCTCTCAGTACCGAAATGAAATCTGCGTTCCGCAAGTACGGGAATGTTAAGATCGCAGAGGCCCACGCCTGGCAGATTGAATGACCTGCGTAACAGAGGAATACGGTGAGACCTCAGTCAGGAGGGACCATGGGACTATGCCTGCTGCTTGAAACGGCCGACATTTTCAGTAGAATAACCGAGATGTTCTTAATGGGGGACCTAATCAGACTGAAAACTATCAGAACAGAACTCTTCAAGCGACACCAAAGCTTTGGTGCGCAGGGGGTCTGGAATAACGATTTCGACGATGCCTTCGACCTGACCCAGGACGCCCAGAGCTTGTTCAAGTTATACGGGAGCCGCAAGATCGAAGAGGCTCACTTTCTGCACCCGCAGTACGACTGCACGGCGCTGGGGGAGATCAACTGTGCCGTGTCGATCGAATCATTTTCGTCTACGACACAAAAGAGGGATCCATATGATCTGCCCTATCCTTGAGTCGATTGGGATCGTCGACGACATAACTGCGAAGATGGGTTACTTCATGGGCAACTGGAAGGTCGCTGTCGCCGGCAGGCATATAGGACTGATCGACGACATGCGGTACTTCTTCAATGAGTCGTTCTTGAGAATATATAGAATGACGTGCAAGGACATGGAAGACTATGTGGTCTTTAACGAAACCAAAGAATTCATCAGGCGCGCCGAGAGTTCGATGGATAACATCGTCGCAATTTGGAGAAATCGGGAGATCGAGATGGCGATAATTCGGTTAAGGGGCACTGACATGATTCTCCTAGTCAATCTGCTGGATACTTCAGACTGCCTAGAACGAGTAAGCGATGCGATGAACCGGCTGTCACTCGAATGCCCAAATATGAGTAGCATTGACCTCCACGAGGCCGAAGATGCGCTGGCCGATCTAATAATGCGATGCGAGTGCACGGTTGTATGCGACTCAAACTCCTACCATGCCATCACTGAAATGGCGAGGTTCATTGTGGAGACCTTCCGGCGCGTAAGAGGTCTCAAGGCGAGTGCGATGTACAGCGAACTAGGACAGATTGTCGGAGGAGGAGCCTAAATGATCTGCCCGCTGCTTGAAGAGATAGAGCAAGTCGACGAGATGGAACTAATCGCGGACTTCATCGCCGACTCCTGTCAGAAGAGAGAAGGGAAGAGGTTGTCCCTATGGGCGCGAGATATACTCATAGCGAAGTGGATGAAGGGAGAAGAAATGTCAAAGAAGCCTGGATTCGAAGAGTCCGGCAAGACGGTCTCCGAGCACGCGCTAGCAATTCTTCATCGGGCAGGAGCGATAATACGATGATCTGTGCACACATGGCCGAAGCAAGATTTCTCGAAATACTCTCGGAAGACATTCCGGTTCGCTTGAAAATCCTTCTGTACAGGACTGATGCCCGATATGGACAGATCGCCTTCGAGGCATACATCAGGACCATGAATCATAGGCTCACCAATATGGTACGATCGATACGGGGCTTCGAAGATCAGGATCCGAGAAGAGTCTTGATGCGCCTGTCGATCATTGGAGAGGCGCTCTACGAGAGGAGGACGAGAGGATGATCTGCAATCTTCTCAGGACCATTGAGCTGCTGGAAGAACTTCAGTACTGGATCGACAACTGGACTCACTGCAACGCGCAGAAAAGATACGCTAACTTCGAGCGGATAGCCATTGGCCTCTGGGCTCTCGGGGCTTGGGATGCCGCCCGCGTCGCCGAGGGCGCAAGGAGCATGTCCATCATGCTCCCTTTTAAGGAAAGCAGATTTACGGCGAGGGGTAATACAATCCGAATCCGTCGAGTCTGCAATCCGAATCCGTCGAGTCTGCTGAAAACCATCATGGTGACGCCATGATTGTGAGGCTATTCAAGATCATCGCAGTCCTGGACCATGTCAACTTTATCATGTCCGGCAGGGGTGATTACAACTGGTCGTACAGGGTGGACGTATTCGAGTCGGCTGGGTCGGATCTCTCTGTGCTCGGAGACCACGAGTCCGCATCGATCATGTATCGGCTCGCAATCATGGAGCGGAAGGCAAGAAGGAGATGGAGGCCGGGACAATGGAAGAAGTTCGGATGATTGGAATCATGATCTTCGAAGCAAACGTCCTTCATTGGGTAGAGCAGCTCGACATGAAAAGCCCGGATTCTGATTATTGTCGCTACCGCGCCGACGATCTTCACTTTTGGCAGAAGCTCCTTAACGCCCTCCGCGGACTCCGATGGAAGCCTCTAGGCCCGGAGTCGAAGATGGATCTTTACGAAAGCGCAATGATGCTGAGGCGCCTGGAGGTCTACTTCAGTAAGAGGAATAAAATGATCGAGGAGATCCAGGCGAACGCGATCTACGACAAGGACTACGAGGCGCAGCTCAAGTCTGGAGTGTGATCATGATTGGAGCTCTAATGAGATGTTCAGATATTCTCTACGAGATTGCAAATATGGATTTGAGCGCTGACATGGCCGGCTCCGCCCTCAATAAAAAGGCGTGTAATCTGCACGCCCATCAGGTCAGATGGCTGTATAATAGTGGCCTGCCCAACTCAGAGCAAATCATTCAGACATATCATGGGTTCTACAACTGGGCCAAAGAGATCCAGTGGCACTTCGAGCGGAGGTATATCCGGTATAAGGGCCTGTAGCTCAATTGGTAGAGCACCTGCTTTGCACGCAGGAGGTCGCGGGTTCGACTCCCGCCGGGTCCACCAAATACTGCGGCGTGGAGGTGAAAGTCCTTCTAGGCCGAGCCGCGTAAAAAATATCGGCGATGGGGTCGTGGTGACAATGGTAGCACGCTTGGTCGGCAGCCAAGAGACGGCGGTTCGATTCCGCTCGACTCCACCAATACCTAGGGAGAAGTCATGATATGCAGATTATTGAGCGCCATCTGTGTCGTAGAACGATACAGGATCGCTATCGATGCGTACATCGATGGCGTCCGCGGGAATTCTCTGAAACATACATGCCTTGAAACCTTCTTTGGGAACGGCCTTGCGGTTATGCGTGGCAGCGATCCGGACCCAGCCATATCTGCCTTGCTCGTTGCGATAGAAGCTCATCTATGGGACGTGGAGAGTTTCTTCAATAAAAGGGTCAACTTCGCGGGGATGCTGCCATGATCTGCGCACTGATCGCAGCAGCAGAGCTGAACGATAGGTTCAGAGAAGAGATTCTGGACGAGATGGCGCGAGGGACAATCACCCGGAACCATGCGTATGCACAGTACGCCAGGGATAACATGATCTCCAAGATCGCCTCCTTCTCTTATCGGCTCGGCGGTATCTTAGCCACAGACATTGACAACTACGAGATCTTCAGTGGCATACAAGCGGTCTTCAACAAGACCCGAGTCAAGATGGACGAGGGGGTCATATGATTCATCTCGTCAACATGTGCAACAAGTTCGTGGCGCTGAACAAGTTAATTGCGAAGCTGGCTGACCCGCACATTTCGATCTCTGAGGAAGACCTTGAGTGCCTTGAGTTCGCAGAGTTCCAGCACATTCCCGTAAGGGAGGATCTGTTCTGGGCGCTCCAGGATCTGGCCGATCAGGCAGAGGATCTCATGATGAAGACTCCAGGGCCTGTCTGGGAGAAGTTCGAGAAGAAGCGGAAGATCAGAAAGGACCTCAGGGATCTGGAGAAGAGAATCAAGAGAGCTGAAGCAGGGGAGAGGATTGCCCCTTGGGAGATTTAATCCTCCGTGGTGAAACTGGTATTCACGAGTGGCCGTTAACCACTTATTCCTGGTTCGAATCCAGGCGGGGGAGCCATATTCGCGTCGGTAGCCCAACGGCAGGAGGCGTCTGTCTTAGGAACAGAACAGTGTCAGTTCGAATCTGACCCGGCGCACCAATCTTTGCCCAGGTACGCCAGTGGTGAGCGTAGGCCAAATTGGAAAGGTCGTTCGGTTGTGGGCCGGAAAACGCGAGTTCGATTCTCGTCGCTCACCCCAAGAGCTGTCGTTGACTTGACAAAAATACCTACTAGAATGGGGAAGCACAAAGAGAAGGGGCTATTGTCATGCATCGATTGAGTGCAGATGTTTCGGATGCTGAATTGATCCTAGTCTCAAAAGACGCCGATGGCCTCAATGATCTATTGCGAATCTTGGGGTTGCCGATCAGGGGAGGAGCCAGAAGGACTATTAAGAAGCGATTGTCTAGACTCGGCATTGCAGTAAAACGATACGCTGGACGATCTATGAGGAGCAAGATACCCCTCGACAAGATCTTGGTTGAATTATCCAATTACCACCCAGGACACCTAAAACCGAGATTATTAAAGGAAGGATTACTGGAAGAGAAATGCGGTATTTGTGGGTTAGAACCAGAATGGAATGGCAAAAGATTAGTACTGCAACTAGATCATATAAATGGAAACCGTTACGACAATCGGATTCACAATCTTAGGCTGGTATGCCCAAATTGTCACTCGCAAACTAAGACGTTTGGGCAAAAACGTTCTAGGAAAGAATACTTTTGTGCGTGCGGAGCCCAGATAAGCAAATGGGGAGAAAGATGCAGGAGCTGTGCGCAAAAGATGAAGAATGGTCTCGGCCACTACTCGAGGCTTCCGCAAGACAGCGTCGTATTTTTCAAAGAGTTACAAGAGATAGGAAAGAAAGGCCTGGCGGCTAAATACGAAGTCACAGTAGGTGCGATATACCAAAGGTTGAAAAAATCGAAGGTTTCATAGGCTAATCGCCCTTGTGCCCTGGTACAATGAGCTGGCGCTTCGCCAGCGTGGAGATGAATACTGGTGATAATGTCACGGGAGGCAATGCCCCCGTGACAGCGTTCAACAAACAATGCGAACAAATTAGCTGCGCTAATTTCTTCACATTCTTTTCTTCACCTCTGGAAGGAAAAGCAGGGCATTGAGAGCCGATACCCAAATGGTTAAGGGGACGGATTGCAAATCCGTTATGTGTGGGTTCGAATCCCACTCGGCTCTCCCTTTTTTAGCTTTCAGGTATAAGGATCTTGTGTAAAACTATACTTCCAACCCGGAGGGTCTGATATGGCGAGGAATCCTGTAAAGAAGTGGACGGTCTATATTGACAACATAAACGTCGGCGAGGTCAGCGCCGCTACCATGGGCGGAGCCGCGGACTGCGCGGTCCTGGGCTTCAACAGCAAGCTGGAAGCGGCGAAGAGAGATAACGAAGGCCGGGGAGCCAGCATACACGTCAAAGAGAAATAGCTGATCGCCTGTGGTGTAATTGGTTGCACAACAGCCTTTGGAGCTGTTAGTCTTGGTTCGAATCCAAGCAGGCGAACTAACTCGGAGAACCCATGGGCAGAACGAGAGCGTGGAGACGGCACCAAAAAGAAAGAGTCATCGAGAACAGGCTGAGACTTGTTAGGGATCTGTCCCAGGACGATGACTGGTATGAGCAGCTTCTGGAGAAGAGGAGCCGCCTCTCTGCGCACAGTCCATATGATTGCGGCAAGACTCGCTGCCAGATCTGCCATTTCGGGAAGGTCTTCTATCGCAAGGGCCGGCACAATGAAAGATGGAAAGCAACCCAAGAAGAACTCCTTCACGTCGCTTGATGATCACGACAAAAAGTTCATCCAAGAGCTCAGGGCCGAGGGTTACTCCATAGACAAGATCTCCGGATTCTTCCCTTGCAAGTCCAGCCGCACGGCCATCTATCTCTACCTCAAATCCCTGCCCGGCTACAAGCCTTTGAATCGAAAGCGCGGGGCCATAGTGTAACTGGAGAACACGAGAGATTACGAATCTCTTAATCCTGGTTCGAGTCCAGGTGGCCCTACCAACTTTTCAAGGAGGACGCTGTGTTTGAAATAGAGATCCCGGATCCATTCTGGCAGGATGGGTGGAAAAACATCGTCATGTGCCACATCTGCGGCCTAAAGAGCTACGCAGCTCAGTTCTTCGGAGACAAGTTAAATGACCACCACCTATCTACTACCATGTCTACGCACTTGATCGAGATCCTCAGGGTTTCAGACCGATATGGTTTTAGCGCCGCGGACATGCTCTGTCCGAAGTGTGGAGCCAAATCCGACGTGACCACCGGGAACAAGATCATCAACCTCATGGCCGGGAGCCCGTTGTGAGCGACTATGCTGTAACGCTTCCGTACCCGTTCGCGACGAGCGGATTGCGCAACCTCATCCTCTGCCGGGCCTGTGGCCGGGTAAGTTATGCCTCCGAGATATTCGGAATCGATGCCAACAAGGGCCTAACAGGCGCAGGCCCAGCATGGCTGAAACAGATGGTGCGCGGATCGCGACTCGAAGATCCGTCCGGGGTCATGGTCTGCCCGCTCTGTGGAGCCAGGAAAGGAAACAGCCTGGGAAGGAGGATCATGAACTTCTTGATAGGGGAGTCTGCCCGTGCCAACGTATATCCGCGTCGAGCTGCCGTACCCGTTTAGGACGGCTGGCACTAAGATACTCTATGTCCTATGCGGCATTTGCGACAACATACAAACTTCTCAATATTTCTTCCCGTCGTTGAGGAGGTGGACGAGCCCAACCTACCGCTGGGACAGACACGAAGATCTGAGCGAGATGAAATGTCGATGCTGTGGAGCCAGCGTCCCGAAACACCTTGGAAGAAGGATCTTGAACTTCCTGATGGAGATGGCCTATGACTACAACTAGAACGAGGCCGGACCCGGATGTGAATCTCCCATTCACGAGCGGCGCGCCGGGGACCATAATTTGCCTAGCCTGCATGACGGGCGGACACGCCTGGGAGTTCGGAAGAAATTGGGTCCATCAGCATTCGGAGATGGTGTGTCCGAACTGCGGGGCTGTCGAAGACCAGAGCTTCGGGAGAAGGCTGTTCAACTTCATGGCGGGGGAGGCGTATATCGATGCAGTCGCTGAAGACGATTGAATACCCGTTCATCGAAACATATCTGTCGTTCATGGACCCCGATCTCACCTGCATGATCTGTGGCTACTACGACACCAAGGCGGTCTTCCACCCACTCCGAAAGGTTGTAGTGAAGACCACCTATACTCCCGTGAAATCAGGCGTGGCGACGGATCTAGTCGACATAGCATTCCCTCGTCCCGGCACCAGGCACGACGACATTCTTCGCTGCCCCATGTGCTTGGCCAAGTATGAGTGTAGCCTCGGGAACAAAATCTGGAACTTGCTATAGCGCCTTAGGACTGTCCTTGACAAAGCTCTATCCAATTGGTATCCTACGGGCATGGACTATCAACCCGACTGGAACAGAACATCCACCTCTACCGGATACATGGTCGTGCATTGTCCGGATCATCCGGCCGCTTGGTCTACCGGGTACGTCTATATTCACCGCGTTATCGCCGAGCAAAAGATCGGGCGCATATTGAAGAAAGGGGAGATTGTACATCATATTGATGGAAACAGAATGAACAACGATCCAAAAAATATCGAGATCACCAACAGGTCTTCACATGGAAAGATGCACGCCAAGGAGAAGACTATGATTCGGATTGCATGCGTGGAATGCGGAAAACTTTTCGAGCGCTCTATAGGCCAAGACGGAAGGCGATTTGGAAACAAGAACTGCTTATGCTCTAGGCGATGCAATGGCCTGCGTTCGAGAAGAATACAGATTGCAAACGGTCAATCAAACCTTAGGTCTACAAAGTCCTCGTAAGCTAATTGGATAAACTGGCCGGATCCTACCCGGCATTTCTAGGTTCGAATCCTAGCGAGGATACCACAAAATAAAAGATCGTAGGCGCACCAGGAGATCGCAATGCTACGAATCGATGAGCTAGAAAATATTCCTCTGAACGCAATCATCGTCTGCGCCTCTTGTGAATGGAGCGTGTACGTTGTGGTCCGATCTCCAAACAATCAAAGAAATACAATCCAGTCTCTCACCCGGCGATTTGGCATAGCCACGGAGTATCATTCCGTCTGGTGCGCCGAATGCAAATGCGAAGTCCAGCTCAACTTAAAGTTTCTCTACATTCCCCCGGCGGCCATAGATAACATGGCCAGGGGCCGGCCAAATCTCGGGCGAATGATCGCTGGCTTCTTGTGGAGGATGGATAATGCGCCTTAGACACGGACCAAGTGAATACCGCGTGTTGCCACGCGGGTCGATCATACTTTGCTGGAACTGCGGGGAGGCCATCGGAAGGACGACTGGAGAAATAGAGAAGGGCGTCGCCGTGCTTTTCTCGAAAAGGGTAGACTTATTCCATGCGTATGGAGGAGTTAGCAACCACGCAGGATTTTGCCGCCTGTGCGGGAATTCGATTTTCTCTAGCGCCGGCCTCATTAACTATTTTCCAATAGAATGCCTTCCATCCAAGATCATCGAGTTTATGATGGGACTGGATCCTTTAGGGGCGCGCCTATAGTTTAATTGGATAAAACATTGGCCTCCGGAGCCGAAGCTTCAGGTTCAAGTCCTGATAGGCGTAACCACCTTTTTAGGGAGGAATCATGCTGAAGCAAACCCTGTTCCGCATCCACAGAGGAATTAACATTTACGCCGGTTCGATCATCATTTGCGGCCACTGCGAGATGCCGATTTGGCGGATGACCGCGGACTTAGCCAGTCTCCAACCATACACCGGCTATCATGGAATACCGAGGCAGTTCATCGCAACGCTGGATGGAAAACCGCCAGCCCAGCTACGTCTCGTCAAAGGCCAGCCCTGCTGGGAATGCCCAGAGTGCGGAAGTTACGTCATCCAAAACACGGCGGTGTTCTTTGAGATGCCTCCCTGTTTCGCATGCAGCGAGGGAAGCCTTGACCCGGGTCTTGGGCACAGGATAAGATTCTTTGTGGACTATGAGGGGGAAGGAAGAGCATGTTCAAGAGCATGACGCTCATGGATGACGAGCCTGAATGGGCACTGGAATATCCTCTACATCGAATCGAGGGCAATTCTAATCTGGCAAGATGTATAGGTAGAAGATGCATCTGCGGATGCTTGTTTATGTTCCAGCCAACGTCCCAGATGTTCGTATTCAACAACAAAGGGACTGATACTGGTAAGATCGATCCTGTCCGTTTCTCGTGCCCTGGTTGCGGAAGGAAACCGTCTATATCATTCGGGAACAGAATATTCAACTTCTTCTGAGGGTATAAGATGAGATCCAAATTAAGGGCCATTCTGCATGGCATGGGCTCGCTCCTGGACTTTGGCGGCGCTGGGCTCAGGGCCAATATGAAAAGCCTCTTGCGGAAACACGAAAACGAACTCAAGAGACGCAAATCAGTCGGAGAGGAGATTGGCGATGACTTCAGGGCAGTCGGAGGCAGCATGCGAGAGGCCATGCGTCAGATGGATGAGGAACTCGGCGTTCGACAGGCTGATCCTGGAGTGGAGGATCAATAACTTCATCAGGTTCGCCCTGGTGCAGAGGCCCATTCGACTGGTTCTTGGGCCTGTCGCAAGGCCTCCCGGACAGCAAAGACGCCAGTCCAAGAGGAAAAGGATCCACCGGGAGTGGGAGATTAAGAAGCGCTGGCGCCGGCGAAACGGCATGTCCTGGTGGCGTGCGGTCATGCGGGAGATCAGAGAAGAAGTTCGCGGGCATGCCGATCAACAATTTGCAAATCTCGTCTCTATCACTACAATGCTTGCGGAGATAAAGATGAAAGAAGCTGGGCGGTAGTACAACGGCAAGTGCATCTGGCCGATAACCAGAAAACGAAGGTTCGACTCCTTCTCGCCCAACCATTTGGCCCCTAGTGTAACGGTAGCACTACAGTCTCTGACACTGTCAGCCCAGGTTCGAATCCTGGGGGGCCAGCCAATCATTCCAGGGAGCAGCCATGGCCAAGGAAAATCCATTCTCCAATCTTCCAGACACAAAGATCTGCCCGGCCTGCAAAAGGGAGTTCCCCTGGCCCCATATGAAGAACGGGAGGAAACTCGGCGGGAGGGAATGGTTCAGAAGGGTCTACTGCTCCCAGAAGTGCTCTAGGAAAAAGATGAAAGGACCCAACGAAAACCTCTTCAATTAGGGTCTCTAGTATAACAGTATTACTCCCGATTTTTAATCGGGCTGATCTCGGTGCAACTCCGAGGGGACCCACCAGCATTCAGGAGGCGTTATGCTCAAGAATATAGAGCCCGTCCGGGTTAGTTTCATTGGATTGGAAGATGACGATATAGTGTCCGCCACGATCCCGATCATTCACTTCACGTGGTGCTTCGACCTCATGATGTTTGGACTTGCGCCAATTGCTTGCGTCCTGGGCAAGGCCAACGACAAGGATAACGCCATCTTCGGCGGGTATGCCATGCTCGCGGGCCAAGTGAGAGAATATTATCCAGAGCAAGAAATTGTCCACGCCTTAACCGACTGCGGCCTGGACAGAGAGTCGGCCAAGGAACTCCTCGATGAGGTCAATAACAGAAACGTGGAACATGCGGTATAAGGGTGCGTAGCCCAACCAGCAGAGGCCACCGGCTCAAACCCGGTGTAGTGTGGGTGCAAATCCCACCGCGCCCACCATCTTTCAGGGAGAAAGCAACGTATGATCAATATGAATAAAGGCGAGCTCATAGCATATGTGATGAGCAACATCGGGAACGAGACGATCGGTGATTTCGTCAAGACAAACAAGATCAACCAGAGCGACAGCTTCAGTATTATTCTCAAGAACATTTCTTCAGAATCCATCGACAAGATTGTCAGAACAATGGGCGAGCCCGTATTCGATGGAGAAGACCTTCAGTGGCTCTGCAAAGACTACATCATGCAGACGAGTGTCAGGCACACAGACGGGCTGACAGAACTCTATTTCACCATCTACTGCAACGTCGACAGTTGCGAGGGGATCAAGAAGTCGATCAGAGAGGTGTTCAAGGGCCATATCGCCAACCTCGAAGGAATCGTCCAGGCTTCGGTGCACTGGTACTTCATGGGACACAACGGCATGGACTCACACGAACTGACGGAGATCATCAAGGAGAAGGTCCATCCAGAAGCATATCCCGAGATCGACGATCTCGATGCGTTCATAAGCGGATACTTCAGAAGCAAGAGTCCAATCATGATCCTCACTGGGCCTCCCGGGACCGGGAAGAGCCGCCTGATCCGATACATTGTCATGAAGTACGCCTTGATGAACGATGATGAAGTAGGCGTAATGTACACGTCAGACATGAATCTTTTAGAGACCCAGGAGTCATTCTTCATCTCGTTCATGGTTGGCGACCACAAGTTCATGATCCTGGAGGATATTGATGCCTTCCTGGCTCCGCGGAAAGAAGGCAATAATCTGATGCACAAGTTCCTGTCCGCGTCAGATGGATTCATTCGCTGCGACGACAAGAAGATCATCATGACCACAAACCTGTCTATGAACGAGATCGACGAGGCCCTAATCCGTCCTGGGCGGTGCTACGCTAACAGGGCGTTCGTCAAGTTGAATCGGGCTCAGGCGATGGACCTTGCTTCCAAGATAAACAGCAAGAAGACCTGGACGGGTGATGGGGACTTCAGGGGGGACAGGTTCAGCATCGCCGAGATCTATGATATTGCCGAAGACAAAAACGAGTCCCAGCATCTCGGAACCAATCGGACAACCGGGTTCCAGTCCGGTAACCAACTCCGCGGCCCGCGCAGAGAAAACACTGTTGCGAGACCAACAGAATCGAGAGGGAGACGCTGATGGGAATAATGTCGATGCATGTTGAGGCGTTTAAGCCACCCAACGAGAAGTGGAAGAAGATGAAAGCCGTCTGGGATTCGTGTGAAGAGGCCGGAATCGAGCCGCCCAAGGAAGTCGACAAGTTCTTCAATAGAGAGCCACCCGACGAATCAGGGGTGGAGGCGGGGTGCTGGTCGCAGTGTGCGGAGAAAAAAGAGCTCCCGCCATGGCTGAAGAAGTACAGCGAGAAAGAATCGACGGGTTTCGAGGTCGACACGACACAACTACCCGAGGACGTGTCGGTCATAAGATTCGTCTGTTCGTGATAGAAAAATAGTAGCTCCCGTGGTCTAATAGGAAAGGCGCTGCTCTTCTAAAGCAGTTAATTGCAGGTTCGAATCCTGCCGGGAGTACCAATTTCAAGGAGATGATCATGTTTGATCGCAGCCATCCTCTCTAGTGACCACTAGGAGGATGAACCATGGGAAGAATCAAAGATATACTGAAGTACCCTCGGACTCATCAGGAACGAGCGGCCAACCAGGATTGGCCTGTCCGAGGCAAGAGGACCCCCAGAATGCTACCGACGGCCTGGGATGATCAATGGCGCAGCGATATTGAAGATCGCTCCTGGAAGCGCCACCGCAAAAACCAATACAAACCAAAGGGAGTAAGCAGATGAGTTTCTCAATGAACTTCAAGAAGCATGATCTTCTTGAAAAGCTGACCGAGAACCGCGATAAGCACGGAGAGGACTTCAAGAAGGCCCGCAAGGGATGGCTCAAGGAAGTCGCCGAAGAAGCCGACAAGGTAGCGGCGGGCGCAAAAGAGGGCGATCTCACTACCGTCAAGGCGGACCGTGGACATGGCCATCGCCACACCCAGGCAATCACAAACGTCCTGTTCGAGGAGCCCGAGGACCACACCGAGGAGTACGAAAGAATCATCCAGATGCTCAAAATGTCATCGGATGACGAGATCAAGCTCAGTGACAGCCAGTTCCGCGAGTATGTCCAGGATCAGTGGGGCTGGAAGGAAGCCTGGTCTGCCTCGAACTCGAAGTACTTGGGGTGATCAAGACGGTTAGACTGTCCAATTCGATTCACGACGTTAGGAACTGCATCCCGGCGGGAGCCATCGGCCTCTGCCCAAAATGCCTCTTAGCAAGATGCATCGTTACTGAAGACATTAGGCCAAATGGGCACGGGGGACTAAAGGGAGTTTCCGGCGACTTGGCCCATGGGAGGACACCCTTCCTCGACAGCAGACGGCATTGCCCACAATGCAGGACCAATATCCTCTGGGACGGGCACCCTGTGGATGCGGGCAACTGCCCATATCCATCAAGAAGATTCCAGGGGACGTACATTGAACCCGACACATTCATCAGCTATGTTGTCGGATACCTGATGATCGCATCTCAGAATGACGATCCAAATGGTAAGGTGTGGCAACGTTGGGCGCAAAAGGATCCGGCAGTAGCTCAGGGGTAAGAGCGGTCGTCTTATAAGCGACAGGTCGGTGGTTCGATTCCACCCTGCCGGACCATGTTCCTGGTATAAGATCACCAGGAGGATTTCACATGAAAGTCAAAGCTCTTATCAGCTTACTGTCAAAGTACGACCAGGATCTTGAGGTCAGCGTGCCGTGCGGGCACGATTCAGACGACCAGTTCCTTTACACAGACACGGTCGTTGCCCAAGAAATGGTAACATCGGAGGCAAAGGGTATCGATCCGGACGGCACACTTCGTGAATCAGAAGTCCCGATAATCATGATCCTGCCGGCAGACGGTCCATGGGCAGAACTATTTGCGGCACTGGACGATGAAGACGATAAGTAGCGGGTGTGGCGAAGCCGTCCCTAGATTAGCCTGGCCACCAGCCTGAGGAGAAAAGATGAGAATGAAAACGCTAACGATGTTAATCGGATTTGTGTTCCTCGCTGGTTGTGAGAAATATCCCTTGGCACATCCTCCGTGGGATAGTCATTCACATCAAAAACCTTCAGCCCCAGGACCAGCCCCCGAACCCGAGCCTGAACCCTTGCCGATTGTCCCGGAGCCAACTCCGGAACCAGGAACTCCGACATTCACCTGTGGAGGCGATATTACGGTTGCGTATAGCACATCTAGCCCAGTTTATATTATTCCTGGGTGGGCCACAAACATTCAAGGTGGCACTGAATTTATAGTGAACGTTACTGTACCAATGTTCGACAACTGGCCATCTATCGATATTGGCTCAGGCGATTTAATTTGGGTGCAGAATGGCTACGATCCGTGGCTACACGCCGCTGACCCTTCTGTCACGGTCATTTTAATAGACAGCCAAGGGAATGAAAGCGACCCTTGTGTCTTTTCAATCACGGTCGAATAAAAGCCACTTCACCTAGTTGGAGAAAGAGTGTCCGTGTGGGCAAACTGGCAAAGCCGCCTGCTTGAGGGGCAGGAGATTTTGAGGGTTCGACTCCCTCCATGGACACCAGATACAGTCTCGGGGGAGCCGCCGGGCAGCGGGATAATAACTCGTGATGCCAGGGTTAACATTGGATCCTTGAAAGGTCCAATGCCGCGATGCCATGATCCCGAGACTGTTACTTATTAACTATGGCCGAAGGGTAGCCGCAGAAGCTCTTCCCGGCGAGGGAAACCAGTGGAGCGATGCTATGACCCGGAGGCCACCCAAGCCGAAGTCCAGGGGGTAGCCTACAGCTCGTCTGCCCGTATTGGGGTGATGTGCACCGGCTTGCTTGCCGGGTAGATGCTACGACCCCCCTGGGCTTCATGGGGCTGCTTGCTGTGTGGGAACGCAGCGTGGCTGTAAATAAATTGACTAAGTAGGGCTCCCTCCCGTACAATGAGATGCCGAGGAGGGCTCCAATGGCAAAAGAGCGCAAGTGCCAGATTTGTGATTCCGCAGTAACGGCACAAGATCAGAGGACAAGATTCTGCTCACGCCGATGTGCAAATCGGCATATCGGTAGAGGCCGTCCCGTGAGCGAAAAAACGCGCAAGAAGCTGGGCATTCGGGCCAAAGATTATTTCGCCCTCCACCCTGTGCCAGACGAACTGAAAGAAAGGATGAGGGAGTCCGCCTCGAAATATACTAGAGGAAAGTTCTGGAAGGATGGTCCCGATTCAATCCTGTCTTTATCTAAGCGAACGATCAGCAAAGTCTTCCGCCGTATGAAATTGCCATGTTCGTCGTGTGGGTGGAATGAAGAGGTGTGCGATCTACACCATATCGAAGGCCGGAAAGTTCCTAATGCGGATAGCCATGAAAAACTTACATACGTGTGCCCCAACTGTCATCGGCTGGCTCACGCTGGAAAGATACCGCGAGACAAACTGATACCGTTGTCTAAATATATTAAGGACGAGTGGAAGAAGTTTTACTACGGATAATGGGGGTCGCTCCACACGGCGGTCTGTAAAACCGTTGCCATAAAGAAAGTGTGGTGGTGGCGAGTGGTTCGATTCCTCCGGCCCCCACCATTTTTAACTACAAAGCCCCGTAGGCCAACTGGTAGAGCCAACCGTCTTAAACCCGGTGCAGCGTGGGTTCGAATCCCACCGGGGCTACCACATCCAGGGAGATAATATGAAGATAGAAGTAATTGTCGAAAAAACGACTATGTTTCAATTCGAAGACCATGGAACCCCAAAAGATGATCCAGGAGACGAGTTCGGCAGAATCTACGACTTGCTGCAACACCATCTGACGAATTCGAGCGAGAAGATTGATATTCAAGTCATGACCCAGCGAGTAATATCCATGGCGCGTGGCGGCGCACCAATACACGACGCCGAGTAATGGCTAAGAGAAAGAGGGCGAAACAGCAGACCCAGAAGACATTTCCGCCTTGCTGGTACGAGTGCTACGACTGTAAATTCAAATGGGAAGACTACCGGATCCTGCCAAAGCCAGACACTGATCCCGTGGAGTACATTACGGAAGGTGGCCCCGGGCAGACTGTCTGCCCCAAGTGCAAGCATGATTATGTGCACTGGATCAACTATGATGAATTTGCCAAGTGGTATCGCAAGAACATCGGAGACGGAGGTTGTGGAGGAGAACCGACACATTGAGGTCCGGCCGGAACTGAAAAAAGACGTAGCCTGCGGGCCCTGTAAAAAGGCAGCCCCCGATCCGGGACGTAGACCGCGGACGATGCTTTGCCGACGCGAGAAAAGGCTAGACGGACCTCTATATATAAACCCGAAGAAAGGAGGGCAAGATGAGACCCCTGGAGGAACCCGTGCTCGTTCTGAACAAAGGATGGAGGCCAGTTAGCGTAGAGCCGGCCAGCGAAGCGATGGTGAAGATGTACTGCGGGAAGGCAGTGGCCGTCGACGGCAGGGATTACAGCACGCATAGGTTTGGCTCCTGGGTTGAGCGCGGAGTCGATCCTGGCATGCCGTTCGTCAAGACCACCAGCTATGACGTTCAGGTCCCCGAGGCCATCGTTCTGACGGAGTACGGGGAGATACCCAAGATGGGCAGGAACTTCTCCAAGTACTCAATCTTCAAGCGCGACAAGTACACCTGCCAGTACTGCGGCAGCCAGCCTGGGCGGGAAGGCGTGACCATCGACCACGTGACGCCCAAGGCCCAGGGCGGAAGGACCTCCTGGATCAACTGTGTCACGTCCTGCTCGCCATGCAATTCTGACAAGGCCGACCAAACACCAGGCGAGGCCGGCATGAAACTGCGCAGGAAGCCAGTCAGGCCTGACCCAATGGCCATGCTCCAGATCAAGGTCAAGAGCAGGTCTGTATGGCGCAAATATGTGGGATAAGTAGAGATGGCATCTAGGGGTGTATCTGGCTGGATGAAGATCACCGTTCGAAGCGGTGTGGGCTGAAACATGCCTTGCGAGTTCGAGTCTCGCACACCCCGCCATTCTTAGGAGTCTCACATGACCATCGGCACGATGATCTATCAGCTCATCTACAACATGTACGACTTCGACGAAGATTTGACCATCATATTCCACTCCGGACTGCGCGAGGCACTGCATGGGACTACGTGTCCCCGATGCGGAAAAAAGATTCTACGCCTAGAAAACGCTCCCCACTTCACATCATGCGAGTGCGGGAAGAGGTTCGCGTTCAGGAGAAGGCGATGGATGAACACCGCACGAGAGGGGGTCAGGGCATGACGCTCGGAGATACGATCTTCAATTTCATCTACTACAGGTGTGAATCCAGTTACGCCATGATTATGCCCGGCTCCTGGGAGTTCGTTTGCGCTAGATGCGCCCATGTTCTACGCCCCCTGTTTCTCAATCCCCACCTTCTGACCTGCCAATGCGGAAAGAGATACATCATGGGGCGCCTTAGCATCCTTGATTCCGGGAGATTACAATGACCCTCGGACACATGATTTTCGATCTCGTGTACAACATATACAGCTTTGACCAGGACGTGGTCATCGTGTTCACCTCTACCTCTTGGACCAAGTGCATCTACTGCGACCAGAGAGTTGGGCGCCAGATGGAAATGCCGCACTACACTACATGTACGTGCGGGAAAAGGTACCTGTTTAGAAGACATGAGCTACTTAGACCTAGGAGATAGGTATGGCTCTTGGCTATCCAATTACTCTTGGCTACCAGATATTCGCGTTCATAAACGAACAATTGCCGTATGTACACATAGCCCCTCTTATTCGGGGAGAATCTTACGCTTGCCGCATTTGTACCATAGGGAGGATTGAAGTAGATTGGGACAAAATCTTCCCCATTCACTGTGCCTGCGACTACTGTCGCCGGGTCTACCGCATAAGGGAAAGGGAGACGTAAATGACTCTTGGATACATGATCTACGTTTTCCTTCTCAGGAAGACGCCAAGTGTGTTGGAATTCAAAAACGTCGGACTGCCGTATATAAAATCCTATGACTGCAAAGATTGCGGCGGGAGGATTCGAGTAGACTGGCAAAGGACCATGCCAGGGATAGGCGGGAAGACAGTCAGGGCTCACTGCCGAGGATGCGGGCAACCTCATATTGTAACAGGTGTCCCGTGACTTTTGGTGGCATGATCCACGCATTCCTCCAGGACAAGGAGACGCTGATCCTCAATAAGGAGCATCGACTTGTAAATAACAAGTACAAATGCTCGGAGTGCGTAGAAGGAATACTTAATATAGACTGGAATGGAGGCCGAGCCGCAGAATGCGCGTGTGACACATGCTGGCAACCGTACATTTTAATTTTCAGGAGGCCGGAATGAATCTTGGGATTAGGATGTTCGCGTTCATCCAGCAGAGAGACACAATGATCATCAGGAGAATGGTCATCAGGAGGGAGACGCTGACAGCCACTAGGTATGAGTGCATTGCGTGTCCCATGGGAATGGGAGGCATCTATGTGAGATCCACAGACAAAACTCCGCAAGAATGCTTCTGCCTCGAATGCGGGCAACTTTACCTCGTGGTGATCACGAGGGTGATAGAATGAATATCGGACGGCTTATCTTCGCCTTTACGAGGGGCCAGTACATAGTTGAGGTGACAAGCGAAATGGTATTCTTGTACCCGCCGTGTTCTAGGTGTTTAATCGATTACGCCTTGGTCAACTTTGATGAAAAGTTCCGCGACGGCAATTACATGTGCGATAAATGCGGTTCTCTGATTCGCCTGAAGGAGAAGGGATGAGCCTCGGACTTAAGATGAAGCTATTCCTGGGCGACCGGGGGGCCTACAGACAGCGTCCCATAATCGAACACAGGGGCCTGTTCAAGTGCCCACAATGCGGGACCATCAAAGTGGAGCACAAGCACAGGCCGCAGCCGCTTGTTCTCTCATGCTCGAACATTGAGTGCGGGTTCACCTACATCTCGACACCGCGCAAGAGGAGGCACGGCAAATGAGCCTCGGATTCAGGATAACGAGCTTTATCGGACGTAGAGGAGATTTTAATGAGAGCTACGTCGTCCGCACTGTCTTCGACTACCGGAGGGCCTGGCGCTGCGTATCCTGCGGGTTCCTCCATATGGATGGACTTGCCGCGGTAACCTATACGAACCCGTACCGCACTAGCTGTCACGAGTGCGACGTTGGACACATCGTCTGCATAGGCGGGAGAGAGCGGAACTGATGGATCACACGGACTACAAATGGACAATCGGGGGCAGAATCTCACGATTCCTGTCGAGATGGGGCGAATGGCCAGTGGTCGAGGCGGTACGAGCAGTTAATCCTGACGCGAAAATCACGAATCCCTGGACAAGCGGGAGGCACTGGCTGTGCGCCTATTGCCGAGAGCTTAATACAACTTCCTGGCTTGAGAAGATCTGCACCGAAATACACTGCGGCCACTGCCATGGGGTAAACACCGTCGTCCTGAAGGGGGGCAGGCGCTGATGCCAAACCACGTGACAATTGGGTACAGGATTTGGGTATTCCTGAGGGGGATGTACGACGAAGATCCGCACGTCGAAATCGAAGGTCAGAATCAAAGGTGTCCACGATGCAACGCCCCGAATGGGCATAGGATGCATTCAAAGAGGCCGCATGCTTTTATTTGCATTGGATGCGGCAAGCTGGCTATTGTGGTCCCAGCGATGAAGCGGAGATGATCCAGAATGAAGAACCTAGGAGACGGTATAAGCAGGTATCTAGACGGGTTGTATGAGCCGTATCCAATCATTCACATGGACGCGCCTTACGGCATAGGAGTGGCTATGATCTGCAAGAGATGCGAGAATATCATGATGCTGGTTCCGAACGTCAGGAAGCCTTGCTGCCTTAAGTGTGGACAGTACCATATCCTGAGTGGAAAGTTCTAGGAAGTAGACAGGAAGCGCAAGCCGACTGGCGACGGCACCCGGTTTGAAACTGGGCGAGCTTAAACGCCTTGGGAGTTCGACTCTCCCCGCTTCCGCCACCTCGATGCAGGAACGGAGTACTCCAATGGAACTTGCGATGAACATGTCTATGACAGATCCAGAGATCATTCGCCTTCAAGTAAGAATGCTCCGGAACCATTGGAGGAGGAGCAGGTCTATAGGGGCCGGAATCGCTCTGTTTATCTGGAGGAAGGCACTATGAGAGACTCGCTGCTTGATCTTGATAGCAAGGAATTCACCGCTTGGCGTGAAGCATACGGCCGTGGAGCATACGGCTATGGGAACACTGTCTCTTTGTGGAAGAACAGGTGGTGGCATGGATCTATTGGCGCCGGTATTTTTCTGTTTTTGTACGGTGAGATCTGATGGACCTAGACTGGGATCTACTACGTAAGCCAGAAGATCCAAAGCCCGCGTGGGACGGCGTCTGGGACGAAGTCGAGGAGATGGAGAAGTTCTCCGCCAGCCTGGCCGAACAGGAGCACGAATACCAGGCGCGGAGCGAGATAGAAAAGCAGGATCTTTGGTTCTGGGGCATACTCTCAGGGTGGAATCTCAACCGCTCCATTGGGGCAGGCATCTTGCTATACTTCCATGCGGATCTCTCGGAGCTGGACTGCTGTTATATCTGTATTCCTAGCCATGAAGCACAGGAGGCCTAGTCATGGGAGACCGTTGTTCGCTGTACATAACATTCCGAAAGTCTGATGAACCAAAATTCTGCTCAGCTCTTGGCGAGAATTGGTACGATGCAGTAGAACAGGAAGAAGAAACCTGGATAGAGGTATCGGTCGAAGAGGCCAACTACGCGATGTATGAAGATCGCGAAGAACTAGCCACGGCAGGGCTGGTCTTCTTTGGATTCCACGGATCCGGGGGCAACTACAAAGAGGCGATATTTGCTGCCTGTAATGGCGTCCAAACGGAAGCTCTTTCCTACGACGGGCGACCTATGATCGTGGTGGATGACGATGGGGAGCCCGATATAAAGATGCTCAAAGAGGCGCGCCAGTATTTGAAGGCAGAAAAGGAGGCCTCAGGGATAATCACAGCTCGAGACCCATGGGCCTGGAGAAAATGGGAGGCCTGGAACAATGGTTCCGTTGGCGCTGGCATCCTGGTATACTTCTACGCCACGGAGAGGGACTATGAGGGGAACTATGAGGGGAACCTTCTCCCCGTGGAGGCTGCGCCATGATCCGATATTATCCTGACGGGGGCAAGCCCAGCCGCCCGATCTGGGGCCTGGCGACGACGCAAGATAACTACGTGGTTAGAATCATTGCGTGGTCAGAGACAAAACGGATACTCTCAGAGAAGTGGGGCGCTGGATCATTCGGGGCTGGACTGCTATTGTACTTGTACACCAAAGATGGAGAGTGAACCAGCGAGGAGCTGGCCCTGTTTGGAACACAGGTGGCCCCGAGAGGGGTGGAGTTCGAATCTTCCGCTCTCCGCCATTTTCAGGAGAAACAGATGGAACACCCGGCAACGTTGCAGATATACCTTGCGCACGAAAACGCGAAGATGCCGACCAAGTCGAATCCGACGGATTCAGGTTTTGACTTGTGCGCATGCGAAGGCGGCGCGATTGGCCCCATGTCATGGGGAGTTGTGCCGACCGGAATTCATCTTGGCATAGAGTCTGGGTTTGAGGTCCAGGTCAGGTCCAGGAGTGGACTTGCTGCCAAGCAAGGCGTGTTCGTCATGAATGCACCAGGAACTGTTGACCAGGATTACACTGGTGAGATCAAGGTGATTCTGCTTAACTTCAGCACCCAGCCTTTTCGGTATAAGGTCGGAGACAGGATCGCCCAGATGGTGCCATTCAAACTCGACAAGATTTTCCTCGCACAGGTCGAAGATAAGCCCGAGAACGAGTCCAGGGGGGACGCGGGGTTCGGTTCAACAGGGAGGTAATATGATTTCATTATCTATGCCGCCATGGGCAAGAGGAGGTCGGAAGTCTCTACTCGAAAAGAAGGTCGGTCACAAGCCCAGGAAGGACTGGGAGCGCATCAGCAAGAACATGTATGTGAGATTCGATGGCGCCCTGATCCACAAGGAGGGGGATGACTGGGTCGCCAAGACGCCGATTGAGTACTCGATAGGAGGTCTTATGTCGAGAGGCGGGGGAAAGATTCTCCTTCAGCACGGCCAGAAGCCTTCCGAGGTCGAACGCTTCAAGTCGCACAGAAGAGCTCGCAAAAAGATCGACGCGCTTTACCCGCTCAGGACCTGGAGATAATGAAGAGAGGATAGCCAGATACTGGTTCGCTGGGATTGCTTGCTAAGCAATTGGCCTGAAATACGGTCTGAGAGTTCGATTCTCTTGTCCTCTGCCATTTCTTCTACTATGTTCAGGCCGGGACTTCTTCGGAGGTCTCGGCCCATTTTTTTAGGTATAAGACTATTGGAGGAAATATGCACATCAGCCGAGAGGAGGATAGTATGGCCACTTCGAAGAAAAAGGATCAGGACGGGCATGATCGGAAACTGAAGAGACTTGCCGATGAGATCACCAGGGTAATACAGAAGAGACTTGCCGATGAGACCGCCAGGGCAAGAAGGGAGATTGATGGTCCGGCCGTGGTCTACACCAGATACGAGCCGAGGAAAAAGTGGAAGGCCCTGGAGTCCGAGCAGCAGAATCTGTTCGACGAAGCGAGAGTTCTTGAAGAGCTCTGTGCGAAGTAGCGAAAGAGGAGGGCCATCACGGCCTCTTCTTTTTTAGGTATAAGAAGAGTGAAGACATTATCTTAGATCGGAGGCCACGTGAGCGACTTCATGGATGAGATGATCGGGTCCCTGTTCCCTGGAGACCCCAAATCCAGGACGCTGGAAGAATATATTTCTGGGGCCAACGTTGTCATGGTCGCAGCAAGGCTTCCTAGGATCACCTTGAAGAAGGTTGGCGTCAGATACAGCTTCAAGATAGGGGATCAGGACGAGTGGACTCCAGAAACCAATATAGAAGGCGCGCATGTCTGGATAGCCGGCTTCACGTCCGGCATCGCCATAACCATGAAGGCTTACCTGAAAAAAGGAGGAGAATCATGAAAACGGTACTGAATCCGGAAGACATGCCCAAGGGTTCGCACTACGCAATCCTGAAGTTCAGGAGCAGGCACATCCCTGCTGACGAGAGGTCCAAGGAAAATCCTGGCCATGGGTACGCAGCTCATGACGAGCCATATATCCAGTACCTCGTCACCGAGGATCAAGAAGAGTGGAAGAAGGAGATTACGAGACTCTCCCTTGGCGCCGGCAACAGCAAGTTCGTTGCATTCAGGTCGACCGCGCTAGCCGAGATCGAACTCAGGGTGCAAGTCCATATCAAATGAGGAGGAGGAAAGCCATGCTATATATCGGATTTGAAGGTAGCGATGAAGGAAGCCTGGAGTGGCATATCGGTGAACCGATAGCCATCGATCTGGATTTCGAAAACGTCCAATTCGTCCAGGCCGACGGCGACGAGCTTGAGTATATCAGGCGTAATTTCTCCAACCTGCCCATGGCGACCAATAAACATGCGCCCAGGTGGTTCGGGGATCTTGCCAAGCTCATCGTCGCCAATCTCTAAGAGCCTTCGGGCTCTTTTTAGCCGAAAGGAGAAATGGTGATCAAAATAAAATGGTGGCTGTTCATGGTGTGGGTCTCCCTTCGATGGATACCTGATTACAACCTTGGCGATGAAGTTGTATTTCAAGGTCGGATCTGGACGTTGTGTCAGGGGGTAAGTCGCCCAGTGTGGACACTCGGCCGAATCGCGGTGAATAATGAACATACGATCATGGAGGCCCACGAGAGGGACTTCCGTAAGCGAAAAACAATTCGGAACTATCTGCGATCGTTCAAGTCCGGTTACAAATTCTATAAGCAGAGCTGGTATGCCATTTGGGTTCATACAAATAGTCTTTCTGGCGCACCTGTCAAGAGGCGAAAGAGCGGCTACAAGAGAGACCCATATTACCCGTGAATCCGGAAGGAAGGAGGCGTAGATGTGGACCGAGAAGCGCCTCCTGAAGGCGTTGGCGACGGATTTCAAGCAGACGATCAGGCATCTCAAGGAGGAGATCGAGCAGACCCAGAAGGAAGCCACTGATCTCATCATGAGGGCGAAGGTTAAGTACACCAAAGAAATCATGCGGAAGAGAGTCTACATCGAGGGGCTCCGTAGGGAGATCGGCAACTTCGTAGAGGTGATCGACTACATGGTCCGGAACGACGCGCAGACCCCGAGGATATACGGGGTGAGCCCCAAGGCCAATTGCAGCGTCGTCTCGGATAAGATCTCAGTGGTTATGGAGAGGCCTGGATTTACACACATCCCCAATTCAGACAGAGTCAGGGCGGGGTACTTCGCCATAGAAGCCAATATGGGGGATGCGTTCTTAGACGGCGACACCAGTAAACTTGCAACCGCATACGTGAGAACATGCGAGTTGCAGGGCGGGTTCAATCTGTCCATCATGGTCAGCAACCTGGTTATGTATCACTTCCTGCGCAGGCAGTTTGTCAGGCTCCGCGGCAATCAGGCCGTGAACTTCATTAGGAGCTTCAGGGGAGAAACCATTATACTCGCGGAGGAAGAGGAATTTGATAGTCCATACATTGTGCGGAATGTGGTGATCGAGAAGGCGAAAAAGACCAAGAGAGGCAAGGTCACCCTGTGTCACCTGCACCTGAACCGTTCGGTTAACGGCAACAGTGGCAGTATCACCTTAAACATCTGCCATAACGATTCCTACTACCGGGATGCTGGGCGCAGACACCTATGGTCCAGAACAAAGAGCGGGTTTCACCCTGTGATCTGTGTGGCGGATGCGATCTTTAGGCAAAGCTTCGAGAAGTTCCTCGCTGGCTATTGATTCAGGTATAAGAAAAATATGAACATAAACCATGCCACCAGGGAGTATCTCATGTTTATCAAATCTACTTTAACCACGGAGGACCGCAACATCTTGAAGAAGGAAATGGAGGAAAGGCCGAAGTTGCCGTGCGGGCACTTCGTAGAAAACGCCATAGGGCTGGGCATCGTGGACTGGGCCCCGGACTTCGTGTGCGCAGCGTGCATTCATGAAGGAAAGAGTCTGCGAGAGGCTTTCGAGGTCTGTGCAATGATGTGCGAAGACCGGTCGTCCGACGAGACAGCACGGGCGATCAGGAAATTGGCAAAGGAGCCTGAGGAGATCGCGATCCGACGGTCCGTGGTTCAGGCTGAACAAGTGGAGCAGAACTATGGCGAAGACGCAGCACTGGCATTCATTATCAGCGATACCAGCTCCGATTCCATTCCGGTCAACGAGCCTGATCTCGGCCAGGCCAAGGAAGAACCAGAGGGAGAGGCTTGGGTTCACACCGACGAACCCGAAGACTACTACGAGGCTAGACTCGCCAAAGAGGTCGACGAAGAGCTCATGCCTTCATCCAGACCTGGAAGAAGTAAAAAGGATCGTCGAAGAAGTACTTGAATGCAAGTCTCAGGATGATCAGTATTTCTTCCAGTCCGCTGTCGTTCTTTTGTCGTGCATGTCCGTAGGCCCTAACGCCGACCGAATCACGAAGTTCACTGGATACGAGCGAGACAGGGTCCGCAAGATCGCCAGGCGTATCCGCGCCGCGGGGATCTGGTGCGGCCGAGGGTCTGATTCTGCCATGGACATTGACCCGTGGATGGATAAGAAGAGCGGGAATCTGGCCTTCATCCTGGATTCCATGGTGGCGAGCGGGGAGCTCAAGAAGTCTGGGGAGAAGTACGCCCTTACGGGAAAAGGTATCGGTAAGGCCAGGACTGCTGCGAGGCGAAACCGATAGAAAATAGCTGGTATAAGATCAGACGGAAGGAGGTGTATACATGCGTATATGGTTCAGAATCAACTCCAAAACTCCTAGGGCTCGAGGTGTGTCCGATGGAGACGTGGAGTGTCGCATCCGTCTACATGAACACAATGATGATATTGTATTCCATGCTCAGTGTCAGGACAAGGGCATGCAGGGGATCATGGTGGATCTCTTAAACAACAGTCTGATACGGGCCATCGAGGACGATGGTCTCAGGCAGGGGCCAGGCGCGCCCAGAGTGGACCAGGAATATCCACAGGAAACCGAGAGAGAGGAGGTAGTTTCAATTGGCGAAGACGAAAGCAGCAAGGAGCAAGCCGTCCACACGGACGAAGAAGACCCCGCTGAAGTCTAAGAAGAAGGGGAAGACGCTCAGGCACGTAAGAACGAACAAAAAGGCGACTCCCGGGAAAGCCAGGAAGAAGTCGTCGCCACCAGGGAGTCAGCAGACGGCCCTGAGTGATGTTGTCCTCAAATCACTGAGGAAGAAGCGGTACGTCCATCCTGACGATCTCAGGAGGGCTGTCAAGAAGGAGGGATACCAGAACGAGATCTATGGCCCCGCCATGGCCGATCTCCGAGATCGAAACTTCGTGATCGTCTGGGTTTGGGAGAAACGCTGTTACACGCTGAACCCGACGTTTCACGAACTCTATAGATGGTGCCTGTCGAACTACAGGGCCGTCATGACCATCCTCCGCAGGACCAAGCCCGCGATGTTCGAGGGCAACAGGATGGCCAAGCTCATGAAGCAGAAGGCGTTCCAGGAATCCAAGCTGTACTTCCTGGCCGTCTATCGGCACATGGCTGCCCTAAGGGCAACCATCAAAAAGCATCCCATCGTGACGCCTAACCGCAGACCGTAAGGGGCGGGGGGAGGCGATCATTTCTGCCGACCACCTGGGGCCGACAGCCGTGTATACGCCCCTCCCGCTTCTTTTTTCGAAGAGGAAAACATGGCAAAGAAGAACGCAATCGCAACAATTGGTGGATTCGACCTCACTCTTATGGCCGAGGCGAATGTAACCAAGGAAGACATTGTCGCAATCGCGACCACGGCCAGAGAAGAGCTACTGCTCTCTGAGCAGACAGCGCTCACGATAAAAATCAACAAGCTCCGCCAGAAGATCAACGAGCTTGATTCCAAGATCAATTCAGACAAGAGCAAGTTCGTCGAGTCCAAAACGAAATCCAAGGCCAAAGAGCTCATAAAGGCTCTCGACAATCTCGGGTTCAAGGTCTCGGTTGATACCTGCGAAGAGAAGCGCGATGGAACATCGATCAAGTACAAATTCTACCTTTACGGGAATTCAAACTACCACCGCGACTCGATCAAGACCAAGAAGGCGTACAGCATCTCCCTGCCCAAGAAGATTCTCGACCAGGAGAGGAAGGTCTCCGCCATGAATGTGGAGGAGATGGAGACGCAAGAGAAGATCTTCGAGGTCAAGAAGGGCCTGTCAAACATGCAGGGCATGGAGCGAAAGGCCAGGGCCGCGCTCGCCGTTGCCGCCTTGCAGAGCTCCAAGTCCGGCAGGGAAATCCTCAAGCAGATGCAGGGAGTCGTGGCGCTGCCGCAACCTCCTCGGGAGAAGTAGGCCATGGAGTCTGCTGGAATTTTAGTCAAATCTTGCGTGGGCGCATCGATCGGATACCGGTATGGATACGGACGGGGGTCATCAGACCCAATCGTAACCGGCCTGAACCATGGTATCCAAGAGGCATGGAGATGGACTCATAACGGAGGAGAAATCATAGATTCCGAACAGGCGATCTTTGCTGAGTCAGAAGGGGAATTGCTCGCTGAGCTCATTCGCAGAAATCCCGTTCCTGACCCATCTTTTAAGAGAGTGCTATCGCCGTATCGAGACCCCAACTGCGGGATCTACCTCGTCTTGAAAGACCCCCTGGTGACCTTCAAGGATTGCGAGGAAATAGAGGGGGAGGCGGACGAAGATCCAGGGCCACCGTCATTTCGTCAAGAGATGCTAAGGATCCGAAAGAACAGGCAAAATAGCAGGCGCTTAACAGGTCAAGAACAGAATATCAGAAATATGGAGGCGCTTGCGGCTGCAAGAGTCCACGGATGCGTCTGTGTCGACGATAGCTTTGGCTACGGAGGGAAATACACCGTCATTTCCTCAAGAGATGCTAAGGATCCGTGGGAGAACACTGAGTTCTCGCAGAACCTTCTTCTTGACGAGGGCTTTGTGCTGGAAGCCAACAATGAGGACCTAACCAGGACTCGTCGCCTCTGGTGTGACTCCAGCAAGTACAACCGGATCCTTACGGCGAGGCGCACAGCATTGAAGAAGCGCATAGCCAAGGAGAAGCGGAAGCTAAAGGGAAAGGAGCCCGTCAAGAATGTAGAGTTCTCCCTGTCAAAAGATAGGGTATGCGGATTCAAGGATCGACTTCGGATTCTGTGGACAAAAAAGATCGGCCTGGAAGATGTAGAACGGTGGCCGAATTTGTGGAGATGGAGCGGACTTTGTTACTCCAAGGGAACCAAGCATTCCCACGTCCAAGAGGTTGGCGCGATACTTGTAAGAATCAGGAAGTTCGCCACTCTCAAGGAGATCAGGCGCATCAAGGGGTTCAGGGATTACATTCTGAACTTCCATCGCGGGCTGCACCAAATCGAGGGGTACATAGATGGGTGCAAGTACACAAAGGCCTTCTACGACTATGTCGAGACAGAATACAGGCGCATCCCCCAGAAGTACAAGCCAAGTCCCGCGAAAAAGAAAAGGAATGTCAAGAAGAAGTCGGCCTAGCCGGCGGAGGGAGAGGGGCGTCTGCCTCTCCCTTTTAGCTTTACGGTATAAGAAGACTAGAGTTGTTTCATATTTCTCACCCACCAGGAGGGAAGGATCATGAAGGGAACATCAGTCAAGTCGGAACTTCGGGACATAGGCGTTCGCCTAAGGAAGCTCCGCGAGAACAAGGGAATGAGCGTCAATGAACTGTCAGAGAAGCTGGGCATCTCTGGCGGAGTCATCGTCAACCTGGAAAAGAAAAAGTCGAAGCGCCTCCATGACAGGACGCACAAGAAGCTGCTCAAGTTTCTCGGCGGCAACGGCAGCAGTGCGCCCAGGAAGCCGGTCCGCCGACAGGCAAGATCGCCGGAGCCCGTGGAGTTGCCCAACATGAGAGAGGTCGAGGAGGCCCTGGGTCTGGACACGGGCAGCTCGACCACTCCGCCGCTCAAACTGTCATTCGGAAGGATGAGCATCACCATCGAAGTGGACTGACAGATCTCCTGCGGCGGGAAGGGGGTGGGGTGGGCCTGTGTGTCTCAGGTCTGCTCCACCCCAAGGCGTGCGTGCGAGTGTGGTGGGTACACCTGGAGCCCAGTTCTCTGACATTGGAAGGCATGTGCGCCTGGAACTGCAAGTCCTTCTAGCCCGTTCGAATCGGGCCACGCACACCACATTTTTACATGGAGAGATCATGGCACACGAAGATTTGACCAAGAGGCAGATGCGGGTTGAGTTCATCAAGGCAATCATCACCGGAACCCTGGGGGACAAGAGTCCGTACATCAACTACGCAGAGCCAGAGAAGAAGATCGCCAATCAGGCGTGGTCGCTCGGCGATGCTCTGGCCGAGATGGAGATGAAGAAAAGGGAGGAAGAACGTGCCAGTAAAGATCCCAACCCTTAGAGAGGTGCTCACCGAGTACTGCGAGAAGAGAAATATTCCAAAGAGGAGGCAGGTCTACGCCACTATGATGGGAAAGTGCTACGTTGTATCCGTACTTATGGCGAAGATGATCGGCAATGGCGCAAGAGCCGTTTACGGCAAATACCACGGTTCCAACGTGGAGCGCCCCAATATCTTGTTCCATCGGCATGGCTGGGTCGAGTACAAGGGCACAATCTTCGATCCGACTCGGTGGGTCTTTGAAGATAAGAAGCCGCATATGTGGAGCGGACCGGCGGATTCAGACGAGTACGATGAAGGCAGTTGGAAGATGCTGGAAGATCCCATATTCAAAATCGAACAGCCCAAAAGGGAGAACGAAAAGCTTATATTCTTGGACTGGGAAACTCCGTGGCTTCCTCTATTCCTCTCTGAACTGTTTGATGATTCTCGCATCTGCACGCACATGACTCCGATGGAGCTTCACTACGTCGCCCACATCTCACCTAAGCATCTCGATGGTCACTCTATTGAGGTATATGAAAGGATGAGGGAACTGAAACTGGGCGCCATGATTCCGATGGACAACCAGCTCTACGCTGACAGCTTGCGCAAAGCCGCCAAAAAGTCTCCAAGGAGGAAGAAATGACGGACCAAAGCGACTCGCAGAAAGTCGAGAGATACGAGGAATGCAAGGCCGAGCTGAAAAAGCACAGAATGAAGATCAGGCCGAACGGCAGGTTCTTTGATGTTCATGATGGTAATAATAATCTCTTCGTCTTCAAGGGGAGCGTGGACGTGGTCTCCGGATTCGCCGAAGGCCTCAAGTTCTCCGCCAAACAGAAAAGGAAGTCCGCCAGGAGGAAGAAATGAACATCGAACAATGCCCATATTGCCCTGGAGGCGGGGACACGTCTATGTCCTGCACCCGCATGGAGGACATGGATGAGTTCCAGGTTTGGTGCCGTGATTGCTGGGCTCATGGGCCATCCCGAAAGACCAAGAAGGAAGCGACCGAGTCATGGAACGAGACGGCCGGCCCCATTCGCTCGAACGCGGACACGGAAGGGAAGCGCATGATCGCGTTCGAGTCCAACGCCATTCAAGCAGGTGGGTGTAACGGATGTAACAGAAGAATCCGGTACGTTTGGGTCATTCACCTCGGACAGGCTCTTGAGTGGCGCCTCTGCCGGCAGTGCCGAGACGAGCTCGTGGAGCAAACTAGGAGGGCGCGATGAAGGCTGACTGGGAACCGATCGTCGGCGGATGGATAAGGAAGGATAAAGAATTCTTCGTCGAATGGGTAGACACGGGTGGCGACCTAAAGGTGGCTAAAGCCAGGAGGAGAATTAAGGGAAATACTCCGATGGCAAGCCTAGACGTGGAAGGGCGGCCTGGCGTCCGGCGGAGATGGATGACCCATCACAACGCCATGAAGGCAATCGACAAGGAGTTTCCGATGGGACAGGAAGACCACTGGAAAGAAGATGATTTTCTAAAACTAACCTGGATACGATCCGATGATCGCTTCATCATTCAGCGATGCGGAGGGGCGAAGGTAAAGAAATTCTACGCCAAGGAGAACGTCGGCGGGAAGAAGGATAACTGGACCTCTCTCAGGACAAAGACGCGAAAAAATGTCCGCGCATGGCCCACGCTGGATGGCGCAAAGAGATCGATTGACAAGGAGTTTCCGATGGCAAAGAAGGATGATAAAGACGACACCCCCAAGGACAGTCACGAGGAAACCATGGTTGATATGAGTTTCGTGTTTAATGGCCGTCCTGCCGAGGCCACGAGGGTCATTTCCATGTTCTTGTCGGGAAAGGAAATTTCCAATCTTGAGCTGAAGATCGAGGGGCACGATCCGAGACCGCCGCTGAGACCAAGGAGGGGCCTCTGATGGATACCATTGAGAACTTCAGGGGCAAGTACAACTTCCTGTCCAATTTCTCGGGCCACCGGGTCAAATACGACGGCGTCACGTGGGAAACCTCTGAGCATGCGTACCAAGCGGCCAAGACGCATGACAAGGACGAGAAGACCATGATCCAGCTATGCCTGACGCCAGGCGCATCCAAGAAGGCCGGCAAGAAGATCACCTTGCGGGACGATTGGGACCAGGTCAAGCTCGGCATCATGGACAGGATCGTCCACTCCAAGTTCGCCGGAAACTCATCCCTCACGAGAAAGCTATTGGCTACCGAAGACGCCGAGATCATAGAAGGTAATTCGTGGGGCGACTCATATTGGGGGGTATGTGAGGGAAAGGGACAGAATAACCTGGGGAAGATCCTAATGAAAGTCAGGGGCGAAATTCGGTCTCATGAAGTCGGATAGCGCGCCTATACCCGCGGTAACAATCTAGTCTTCCGCGCACAAGTTTACACATAGCAGTATTTAAGAGCCCGTTATCTCGGCAAAACGCGGCCATGTTCGTGATATGAATCTCTTTCCCGTCCGGATCTATCAGTACGTAATCCTTGGAGTTTGACTTCAAGGCATTAGCATAGGCCTCAGGAGAGAGCTTCTTCCCCTTCATGAACCTGGAAGCTTTTCGGCGATGCTCTTCTGACCATCGGTTCCCTTTGTGTGCTTCTGACAGACTCCTTCGATGGGGCACGGAGAGCTTTACTCCTTTCTTGGCCTGACTTATGCGTTCCCGGGTCTCATCCGAGCACCCTCCGCGTCCGTTCCCACCCGCCCGGAGATTGTATCCCCTCGGCGAGATCGTGGACCTCTTCTCGATATGCGACAACTCCATGGAGTCCAATTCCTCCTGTGTGTTGCACTCGCAGATAACCTCTACTTCAAAGTTCCCCCATCCGTACTTGTGGATCGCGGCGGTGATGGCGCTGTTTGTTGCTTCAAGCGTGGAGCGCCATTTGTGGTGGTCGATCCGCTTTGATAATTCTTGAATCGTCTGGCCGATGTACTCCTTGCCGCTGATCGGGTTGCGTATGCAGTAAATGACACCGTATGGCATGGGGGGCATTATATCACAAACCTACAACCGCATCAAGGAGCTGAAAGATGGCGACAGCTAGAGACATTAAGAAGTACCCCATGGCCACGAGGCTGAGCGAACAGGACACCGAATACAGGGCGCTCTTGCACTTCATGGAGTGGATCGCTGGCGAGAGAAAAGGGAGGCGCTACGAGTTCGCCCGTATGGAGGGCGAGAACGATTTCTGGACTCCATGCATTGAAAGGATTGATGATCTGATCTTCGAGTTCCTGGGGATCGACCCCAAGAAGCTGGAGCAGGAACGACGACAGATGCTGGAAGACATGGCAAATGCCAGCAGCGCCAAAGCAAAGGTTGACAAGATGGCCAAGCCGCACCGCTTGAGAAAAAAGAAGACCGGTCCGCAAGGCCGACCAAAACGGCATGGAGTGAAGACCAAGCGGAAGAAGATTGACTCATCCAAAAAGATTCGATAATATCGAGTCGAAGCGGACGGAGGGCAAAGCCTATGGACGCAGAACCATATGGGATCCAGCTCCAGATCGAAGGCGCCTGCTGCCGTAATGCAGAGGTGCTTGGAGACGAGGATAAGGTCAAGAGCCTGCTCACTAAGACCATCAAGGCGGCCGGCATGTCTCTTCTGGCGGGCCCGTATGTCGCAGAGGAGCCACCCAGGGATGCTGGAAAAGGACCAGGAATATCCGGAGTCGCACTCTTGTGCGAAAGCCACGTGGTGATCCACACCTACCCAGAGGCGCGGTGGTTCTTCTTTGAGATGCTCTCCTGCAAGAATTTCAATTCCGCAAAAGTAGAAAAGGTTCTGACCAAATGGTCTGGATCTCAGCAGATTTCGTCATATGCAAAAGAGATCGGCACCAACTTTACTGAGGGAGGCGTATTTGTGGAGGGATAACATCTTATGGCAGACGACGAGGAAACGGAAGCACTGCGAGAAAGGGTCAAACACTTAGAAGCTTTTGTAAAGGCACTTAAAGTGTCCCGCGGCCGCGGCCGCGGCCAACCAGAAAACGAACTCAACAACTACATTCACGACCTAGTCAGCGGATCGATCCAGGACTGCGTCAATCAACACGGGAACCAGATGATCCTGTCGGCCAAGGTCAGTCTCCTCAAGAGAATCCAGGGACAGCTCTGCTCGCCTCATGTGCGGCGCAAGCTCGTTGAGAAAATTCTCGACTGTGAGAGAGAGACCATCGAGGAAGCCGATGGTCTGCTATCGCAAGGAGAGGAGGGCTAACCACCCTCTTTTTTAGCCCTGGACTCCCTCAAGAGTTGCTTCCATTTCGCATACAAAGGTCCACCGGCCCCCCATTCTTCGCCGGCCGTCATCCATGCATAGTCCGCTTCTCTCAGGCGCACCTCAGGAGTGTCGGCCATCTTGACAGGCGTCAGATCATCAATTCCGCATACCCAATTATCTTGGTGTCCATAGTTCTTCTTTCGCTTGACCTTGTCGAACTGTTCTCTGGTTATCTCGCCCAGAATCTCAACGGTCTTCAAGTCCTTGCTCGCCCTGCACAGGACATACTTAACCGGATTCTTCTTGGAGTATTCCCTGATCTTGATCTTGAGTTCAACATCTTTGCCCATGAACATCGAGGGCTTGACCTCGATGTTTCCCGGAAAGTCATACGAATCGCCGGCCTTTTTAATTGTCCTATCAAACGGCTTGCCCGTGACTCTCGAGTAGGCTATCTCGGAGGCCATGCCGACTATATGTGGATAGGCCCTGTCCGTTTCGTCGTGATACCCGCTGTCGTTGAAGCGAATATCCTGAGGCTTGGCGCCGCACCTGGCTCGGCCGAAGCTCCTGGCCTCAATTACCTGGTATCTCGTCAGGGTTATCCTCACCGTCCCCCTCCTCGTCATCCAGTTCGTCCGTCAGATTGATCCACACGTCTTCGTACCCGTCCTCGAAGATTGGGTTCTGCCTCTTGTCTGTCCCCTTGATTAGATGGCCGATGTGATCCATGGCTTCGCACCTGAAAGTCGCTGCGTGCTCATAACAGTACAGCATGTCAAAATGAGCTACGTCCCAGATTACCCATTTGGCCTTAAGTATACACCTGATCCTCTCTCGCCACGTCGTAGGCCTGCGTGGGCACATCTTGAACGGGATGCCGGCTCGGCACGCAGGGCAGAGCTTCACAGACTCACGGGCGATAACCAGAAGAAGTCTGCTTCGGATTTCCTCACTACTCCACTCCTCCGTTATTGGTTTTTTCGGGCTCATCGATCTCCTCCAGTATCTTCTTCCAGTCGTCGTAGGGGAATTCTTTGTCCGGGTCCAGCGCGAAAACATAGGGCTGCTTCGAGGTAGCACACCACAACCTCCCGTCGATGACCTTGAACTCGTCACCGATGTAAATCTTCACATTTCCGACCACGACGTTCGCAGTGGATCGGTATACTACTCCGTCGCCTCCCATGGCTCCGCCTCCACCATCTTAAGAAGTCCCTTGTAGACTTTTGCCATCTCGTCCGAACTGACTTCTCCACAGCCCTTTGGCGTTCCTGCGATGACGTACATGGCTTCTCCTATCTGTATTTTCCAACGTAGAACATGGCCGCAAGGTCAGCGTAGATCATCGAGTGTGCGGCGTCGTCCGGGTTCTGCGATCCATGGGTGTAATGGATCACCTGGCGTGCGTCGTTGTACTCCACGTTGATGTTCAGAATGTCTCTGCCGAAGACACTAAACTCCTCCCAACGAAAGAACATGTACTCATGCCTCTGGATTTTCCTGAACATCTCGTTGAGGATCGATGTGCGGTTGACCGTGTAGCGCAAAGTGTTCTTGTCGAACTTGATAGGCAGGCGCTGGTCGCCCACGTACTGGAACTCCATGACCCGCTCGATGCCCCAGGTCTCACGAAGGATAGCATTCTGACTGGCACCGAAGCCCCAGTCAGAGCCAATGAGCTTCACGTTGTAGCGAGAACATATCTTCGAGATCATCTCGGGCTGTACGGCCA
>SDBT01001012.1_pt1 | contig 47709 bp, 45 predicted proteins | sample 2277101 | NCBI WGS metagenome assembly SDBT01 (sample SAMN10404973, study PRJNA504765) | marine sediment metagenome | isolation source: marine sediment core GS10_PC15, 103 cmbsf | place: Arctic Ocean: Southern Knipovich Ridge | collected 2010 | reverse complement strand
AATATTTTATAACTACTTGTTCGAGATGAAAGGATTTTAATTTAAGATATTCGTCTTCATCTGCTAAATTATTTTTCCACTTCTTAATGATTTTAACAGTTTTTCTAAACTCTCCACTCGTAGATTTATCAGTATCAGAGGCAATTTTAATATAGCCCCTTGGATCAGAATTAATCCAATCCATTTCTTTATGTTCTTCGGACAACTTTTGATAATACCCCGTCCTATTACTGCGATGTTTTTTCCTTACGATCTCCGGAACTTTATAGATGTCTTCATCAAATTCATTTTTAGAAAAAATATAAGCAGGGATAATGTCAACTGAGAAAACCTCTTCGCCACCTTCTAAGTAAGAAACTGTTATGGAATGTGTTTGGAGAAATACCTTTATTTCATAATCAGTTGGATTTTCGTAGTTTTCATTAATTTTAGTATTCAATTGTTGTAGTACGCTTGACGGATTGTGACTACTTTCATCCCAATCACCCAAAACGTATAGAATATCTAAATCGTGAACTGGCGTAATGGCTGTAAAACGAGGATATGACCCAATTTGGATACAGTTATCTATGCCGAACAAATCGTTGAAGGATTGATAAACCTCGCCAATGAGATCTCGCTCATTTTGTTGTGGCGATAATGCGCGAGCATATTCTCTAAATTTTGCATTAAATTTATCTTTTTTCATAACTTGTAGTTATCATAAAACTAACTATGTCATTTAGTAATCTCCCCCGGAAATTCGTGACAGTAGTATTTCTTTTACCATTCAAGTTCTCCATTTGTTCATCTGAAATTCTCCCTTCATTATAGGGAGCATAAACAACCATTGCACATCTATCCGGTTTTTTATCAAGAATTTCCGAAATATCACCCGCCCAATCGGACCAATACACTAAGTATACAGAGACCTCTTCCGCCTTCCCAATATCCCCTTTATCGGTTATCTCGAGAATATTTTTTGGGTTGAATAATTTTGAATCAGTTAGTAGGCTTTTCAAGCTATTGGCGTTGTCGCCCTTTGCAAAAACCGCGATTTTCCTTTTTGCGAGCCCATTGCCTAATCTCAACAAGACGGGTAAAATTCCCTTAAACCAAAGCGCTACTGTAAAAAAAACGCTAACAGCTACGATAGCCGTGCTAATATAACTGATAATTGTAAAAAATATAGTCATCGTATTAAGTTGGTTAAATTTTTAAATCCATGTGAAAATTTTTTAAAGTAACTTTTTCTATCTCACTCATTCTATTCGGGGGTTCTTAATAACCTGAATGATTTTTCCACTGATGGTAAAATCATCATCCTTATGAAGGTAAATTGGCTCGTAATCAAAGGAAGAGTCGGCTTTAAGAACAATTTGACCGTTTTGTCGATCGTCAATAACCCTTTTTATGGTCGCCATATTATCAATAATAACAAGAACTATATCGCCATTCCTTGGATTCTTATCGGTGCGATCGACTATAACATAATCGCCATCCTCTATATACTTTCCATCTATCTCTGCTCGGTTCATGGAGGACCCATTTGCTTTAATAGTATAAAGACCGCTTGGCTTTGAGCGCTCCATTAATTTTTTGGATATCCGCAAAAATCCCTGCAAATTTTGCTCGGCGAAAATGGTTGCTGGACCGCAATTGGCCATACCTATAATGGGAATTGAAAAAAGCCGCGAAGCTTTGTTAAGTATACCCTTGGTCCAACCAGGCGCCAGTGAAGTCCGACTCATCATCCCCCTAACACGATCTATAGTTAAAAACCCTTTTTTTTGTAACTGCAAAAGATGGTGTTTAATTTTTTGCGGCGACGCCTCGGGCATACCGATGTGCTCGGCAATTTCCCTTAAGCTAAGTTTTGCAAGATTATGTTTTTCGGAAAGTTTTAAGATTTTTTCTTGGATTGGATGCATCATATTTTTCTATTTTAACAAATCCATAAAGGCTTGTCAACCTTTAACGCCGTAAAACTTGACGAAAGCAACCTTTTCAATTAAAATAGGTAAATCATTTCGATGGTTCTGTTATATCCCCTCTTGGTATAGCTGCGAGGGTCGGTCGAGCCTGAGAATCTAAAAAGAGGAATTTACTACCATGGGAAGCGAATCCAAAACGAGTCTGCGCGGACGTGATGCCAGAACCGGCGAATTCACGACTGTCGAAAGAGCTCGAAGATTTTCTGCCACCCACATTGTTGAGCGCGTACCGAAACCCGGATATGGCGATACAGATGGAAAGAAAAAGAAATAGTAGGTAGTAGAGCCGGCCGCTAAAGCGGCCGGTTTTATTTTAATTATTTTATTTCTTAATCAACCTCAATAAATCCTCCTCCGATTCAAACCCTCTCAATCGGCCGGTTAAAATGCCGAGGCGATAACAAGTGCCATCGCTCATCAGCCGCCAGTTTGTGGCTTCTAGCTTCTTCTTTAAAATTCTTTGAAGCTGGATTCTGCTGTCGTATTCTCCCCTATCCGTTTTATTATCCTGAACTGTAAAATTAATAATTACATCTCTGCTCATTTCTGGTTTGAAAAACTCAAGCTTGATATAATCTTCTTTCTCTAAGGCAGGAGTTAAAAGCTTCCGAAGCCCGGCAATATTTAGTTTTCTAATTTTAGCTATCCTCTTTTTTATCTCCGCTTTCTCTGTTAAATCTTTTAATGTTTTTCGGAAATGTTCTAATCTTTCTTTCTGTGAAACATATTCTCTTCCTTCTTCGTCTGATAAACAGAATCTTTTACGGTCTTTTTCAAAATTGGGGTCTATCTTTTTTGGTTTTGGTTTTTTGTCTAAATCCAAGATATCTTCTTCTTTATAATTACATTTTGGACACTTGTAAGTAGTTATAATTTTTCTTCCGCTCTTTCTATTGGTTTTATCCATTTCACTATTACATTTTTTACATAATGTAGGCGGACATTCCCAATCTTTCCCGTCTTCAAAAATAAGTTTTCTTTTATCACATTCTGAACAATCAAAAAAGAATAATACTTTTTCTTTTTTATCTCTATAATCATCTTGTAAGTCTTTCATTCTAATTATCATTTCAGAACTACAAGAAGGGCATAGAATATTTTTAGGAACTACGGCACTTTCAATTCTTTCATCGTGAGCCTTATCCCCTTCCATCCATTCCTTTATTGTTTCGACTCTCTTTAAACATCTTTCGCCTTTAATGAAATATAAAGGGATGGGAGATAAATCAACCGTTACTTTTATATCTTTTTTCTTTGATTTCTTATCGCCCTTTATTTTTGGTTTATATTCCGATTTGGAAAGACCTTTTTCTATTCTTCGACACTCTTCAACAGTAAAACGATCGTAGAGATCGCTGTAATATGACTCGGGCTTAAGGTGTTTAAAATCTTCGGTTTCCATTAAACAAATAATATGGGGTGGTTAATTGTATTTTCTTTTTGTTGCCCCAATCCTCTCCAGTTCTCTACTATAAAAATCGAAACCATGCCTTATAACAATATTTTGTTGCCTTACCTTTCTCCTGAAGAGCTTTATCTGCCTATCTGTCCATTTCGGATGTATATAATAATCCTTGTTTGTCTGTTTTTCTCTTGGATTGTAATTGTCGAAGGTTTGATTTAGGGGCCTGTATCTGCAATCGGCTATTTGTACGCCCCATCTCTTACATTGCTTCAACTTTTTTAACATTTCGTAATAGTCTTGTTCAAAGTTATAAATCATAAAAACATAAATATTTTTCGCGGGATAACCTGCCTCAACAAGCATATCAATTTGTTTCTTTATCATCGCCCTTTGTTCATAATTATGGTCCCAGGCGATTCTAGGATTAAGGAATCTCGCCTGTTTTAATAGTTTAGCCACCTCAGGAGTTAAAAGCCTTCCGTCAATACCACATTGGCTTTCTGAATATACAACCCTTCCATTGTGTTTAGCATTTTTTAATTCTTCGAAAATTTCTTTTATATATGGATTAGCTAAAAGGTTATTATCATAAAATATTACCCTATTACTGCATACCTCATCTTTTATGCTCTTCTTACAAACAAATTTTGGCTCAATTTTCCAAGTTCCGCAGAATTTGCACTTCCTCACACAACCTCTGCTCGTATGAATTATTTGATAATCGACATCAACGAGGTCATAAGCTGGCTTGAATTTCTCGACTTTGTTATCCACTCCACTAAAAACTTCGTCGCAGCCCGATTTCCTACAGTGCTCCGGCATCAATGAAGCATAAATACCTCCAACCATTACCTTGGCTTTCGGATACGTCTCTTTGTAGAATTTCACGGTTTCCCACACGTAATTTGACCAATATGTGAAAAGCGAGGTTATCTTTACCTGTTTTGGATAGAAAGCGGGAAAGTATTGATTTCCCCTCACAAGCTTTATCTCATCTCCCTCTGCCCTATGATAACTAGCTAATTTAAGCAATCCTATCGGCAAAAAATCCCTATGATTCTTACTCTTTGGCGGTATTGGAAAATTTGGTTCAACTAGAAGGATTTTCATTGTATCTCTTTTATAAATATAGACCTTTTTATTTATTTAAATATTTAAAAATGGTGCCTGTTCTTTTCTCAAAAAAACCCTTTTACGTAATGCTTCTTTAATGCCTAAATTTATAATGTCGATTAGAGTCTGTCCGCTAATTGCTTTGGTGGGAGAATCTATTTCGGGAATTAACTTAAAGATGAAGTGCATCATCGGACTTTCGTTGAATCCTAAATAAAATATTGGAGAGTACGCATGAATTTTGAACCCATATTTTTCGGCCATCGTTTTTATAAAATATGGAACAAATAATTTTTGTCGATACATCTCATTTGTTTTAGCTAATTTATACCAATCCATAACTTTTTGTATGCTCTTTTTAGTTGAATTATTTTTGATATAAAAACCTAGTAATTCCTTTTCAATTTTATTGAATACGCTAGTTACGCTATTTCGACAATATTTTCTCTCCCTTAAATTAAAAGTCAGTAACAATAAAAATGAATTACCTTTTTGTTTCTCAACCAAAGAAGTTATTGCATTAATGCGTTTTTGACCCTTATACAAAATCGCTCCGAAGAAATCAAGAAAAACCATATCATACGGAAAGTCCAATTTATTATTATATCGATCTTTACCCTTAATTAAAATTTCTTCTATGTCGCCGAAAAGAACCTTAATTTTATCGTGTAAATCATTCTTACATAAATTTAATATCAACTCTCGTCTTTTTTTCTCATTAATTTCAACAGCAGTGCCCCCGTTAATAAAATCACGCCATCTCAAAATATCCCACATCTCTCCAGAAGGCATACCTAAATATGATAATCTTCTTTTTTTCTTCAATGATTCCCTTTTAATTATCTTAGCATCTTCTTCTCTAACCCTTTCTTTATTTGCGGTTGAGGCATAATTTTTTGGCAACATAATAACTACTCTGTCTTCTTTGAGAAAATATTAATGAGGTTCTTATGAAATGCCTTAATTATCTTTTCTAGTTCTTCTGGCCTATCAACGAAGCAATCTTTAAATGTACGAATAGTGGTAAAATAAACTCGCTTGGCCTGCTCATCTAATTTAAGTTTTTTTACTATATTAAATTCCTCTCTTTCTGTTTTTTCTACATCCTCAACTTGCTTCAGTAAGCCCTTCGCCCTTCTAATAACTTTATTTGCCAAAAGTTTTGTTTTTTTATCCCCCTCCGGGATGTTTTTTTTGCGTTTTTTAATATTATCAATAACATTAACGAGTTCTGCTATTTTTTGCACACTTAAGTCTTTGAGGGAGGGCTCTTTCTCTTTGATATCCTTATCGATACTAGAAATTACCTCTACCCCTTTTTGCACATATTCTTCGGCCCTTCTCACTCCAGAACTCTCACGCGCTATTCTATTTAATTCATTTGCAATCGTTTGATTGGCATCTTTATAAAATCTATCCCTTGCTACACTTTGCTCAAAATCATCTCTTTGAGAGGTTGGTACAACCTCTGACTCTGTAATATAAATCTCGCCCATAAAATAAAAAGATAAGTGAGCAGATGCGTCCCAAATAGTTTTTCTAGTCAAATAGTTATCTCCAACTGCAAAATTCTTATATCTATATATAAGCCCATTTATCTCGTTGGGTTTTATTTGTCCCTTTTTGTCATTTTCGCAATACCAACAAAAAGCTGAGAGTTTTTTCTTATTCCTACTACTCCAAACCAGAATATGTTGTGGAGGTTTTAAATTTTGAACAAATGGCTTATAAACGTTCTTTCCGTCAACTGATATTTCGACACAATCATAATCATTAACAAAATCATTAACAAATCTTTTGATATCATTCTCTATTACATCACCGTACTTAAACTGAGGACTAAAGGGAACGGGAGTATTTTTAGATATGTAGTCTATTAGTTTCTTTTTATCGAAGATTATTTTTGAATCAGATTTTATCTCATGCAACTCTACCATCGTATAATGTTCTTCTTTCTTTTCTACATCAGAAGTTAAACTAGTATGTTTCTTAATTAAATTATTGAGGGGGATATTTTCTCTCTTCTTTTTTAATTCGTCAATATCTTTCAACATAGATTCAGCATCAAATATTAAAGTATATTTTTCGGGGGTTCCGCATGGAGAGGTCACCACTATTAATTTTTTCGCTACGGAAATCCCGGCCAGTTTACCTATACCCCTAAACCCTGCTGATTCTCCCATTACCTTTTTGGAAAAACCTACCTTTTTGTACTCATTTAGAGTATATCTGTCCATTCCTATCCCATTATCAAAAATGAATATCGAAGGTTTCTTTATAATAATTTTTATTCCAACATTTTTATCTTTACGAGTTTCCTTCCAGCTAACTATGGCATCGAAAGCGTTTTGTATATATTCTCTAACCACATGAAATTTATTGGGATATAAACCTCCTGCCAAAGCTTTAATAATATATCCGTAAGCAAACTCTTCTTTTGGTTTTATTATAACTTTATCGCTTTTTTTAAATCTTTTTGTCATAATATTTTTTTAATTCCTCAATTAATTTTAGAGTAAAGAGTCTTCTGAAAACCAAAGAAAGTTGAACGAATCTTCTCTACCCCTCCCAGCACGCTCTCCGCATCTGCAATAGCCTTATATTTTAAGTTTAATAAGATCGGTAGTTTTTCTTCATCAAGTTCCTCAACGCCCCTGTCTTCATATTTTGTCAACACGAATTCCAAAAATTCTTTTTGTCGTGCTTCTATCCCTTCAAAAATCTTTGTTCTTGCTTGCTCAACCCTTTGTTTTCTTGTAATTGGTTGAGTTAGGAAAGAAATGTATGCCAAAACGTCAAACAGATCGCTTTGCTCCGCATCTATCATTTTTTGTAGAGTTTCTAATTCGTCTTTACCATAACCAAGTGCGCTGATTTTTTCTAAAAAGGCCTTTCTGGTTGTAGGATTAGACCAAATCTTGCGTAACTCCTCTTCGTTCTTAAAAAAGTCCGGCATTGCTCCAAACATACTATCCATGAATTCTTGTACGGAAATCGGCTTACCATCAGCGCTCCAAAATGAAGTAGCAATCATGTGCTGAATTTCCCGTTCTTTCCCGTCACGTAATTTAATTTTTAACTTCTTTTTGGGTTCCTCTGGCGGCTCAGGTATAGGTAGTGGCTCTTTAGGTTCTTTAGCCTTAGGCTCTTTCTCTATGGTTTGGTCTATTGGCTCACCATCCCATTCTGGATCAGAAAAATGGTGATAAGCATCGACGAAATCAAGAATCGTAAAGTACTCCTTACCATCAAAAAGCCGCGTGCCACGTCCAATGATCTGTTTGAATTCAATCATTGTATTGATTGGACGCATAAGAACAATGTTTCGGATGTTGCGTGCGTCCACTCCGGTTGAGAGTTTTTGCGAAGTGGTCAAAATTGTTGGTATAGTTTTTTCGTTGTCTTGAAACTCACGCAAATACTGCTCGCCACGTGCGCCATCATTTGCAGTTACACGTACGCAATAATTCGGTTCTTTACTCTCTTTATATTGATTGACCAGATCTCGTACGGCAAGGGCGTGATCTTGTGTGGCACAAAAAACAATCGTTTTTTCATTCTGGTTTATTTCACTCAACATTATTCGCACCCGCTTAGCTTCACGCTCTTTAATCTCAATGATTCTATTAAAATCTTCTTCCTGGTAAATTTTTCCTACCTCAACCTCTCCCTCTATGATCTGGTCATCGGATGTATAAACATATTTATCCAGTGTAGTTTGGATTCGTTTTACTTTAAATGGCGTAAGGAATCCATCGTTGACTCCCTCCTTTAACGAATAGATATAAACCGGATCACCAAAGTATTTGTAGGTATCAACGTTGTCTTTTCTTTTTGGCGTTGCTGTTAAACCAAGCTGCACTGCTGGAGAAAAATACTCCAGAATACCACGCCAGTTTCCTTCATCATTTGCACCTCCACGATGACATTCATCAATAATAATAAAGTCAAAGAAATCCGATGGATAATCGCCGAAATGTGGCGTATCGCCAGGCCCACTCATAAAAGTTTGGAATATGGTAAAAAATACGCTTCCGTTCGTAGGTACTACGCCTTTTCTTCGTATGTCCAACGGATTAATTCTTACTAACGCATCCTCTGGAAATGCCGAAAAGGCATTAAACGCTTGGTCTGCAAGAATATTCCTGTCAGCAAGAAAAAGAATTCTTGGACGCCGCCCACCATCACGTTGTAGATTCCATCTGGTCTGATATAACTTCCAAGAAATCTGAAATGCAATTGCCGTTTTCCCTGTACCGGTTGCAAGAGTTAGTAGTATTCTCTTTTTATTCTCAGTAATAGCATCAAGAGCATTATTGATGGCGATCTCTTGATAATAACGTTTCCCAATCTCACCCTCTAAAGGAATTGAGGTAAACTTTTCTTTCCATTCATTCTGATCGGAATAAACTACATTCCATAATTCTTCTGGTGTTGGAAATTTGTCTACATAACCCTCCTTGCCGGTTTCCATTGAGATCTGGTAGATTTCTTTGCCGTTGGTTGCATACGTATGCTCAATTCTTAATTTCTCAGCGTATGATTTTGCTTGCGCCACACCTTCTGTTGCCGACAAGCTTTCTTGCTTAGCTTCAATCACTGCCAATTTCTGATTTTTGAATACCAAAATATAGTCAGCGATTTCCGGCTTGGCTCGTGTGCCGCCAGCTTGAATACGCCCCTCGGTAATACGAAACTCTCGAAGGATTTTTGATCCCTCTACTTCGCCCCAACCGCTGGCTTTCAGTTTTGGGTCAATATATTCAGCTCTTGTTTCTGCTTCGTTCATAGTGATTGTGTAAGCATTATTTTCAAAATAGATTTTTCCAGTTCATTAAGATCGGCTAACTTTTGTTTTGTAATTTCTTTCGCCTTGGTGGTTTTTTCAAAAACCTTATCCAAACTTTTTACAATTCGTTCTTGTTCGAAAAGCGATTCTGGATATACGACCATAATCTCTTTTAATAATCCGTAGTGTCGCGCATAACCCAGTTTTTTAAGATTAACACCTATTAAAAAATAGTAGAAAAACCTTGGATTTAAGAAGGGCTTAGGTTGTAATATTTTTACCCCATCTGCGCCTAGAACAAAGTCAAAGTTTATGTATTTTAAAATCTGTGTATGGTCACCAAAAATAACAACTGGTGTTTTTACCTTAAAAACATCCTTTTTATTGTTCCAATAACCATTAATAAAGGCTTCTTCTTGCGAAATTATCGGAACAGCACCAGTCTTTAAAAAGTTTTTTCTTTGGATTTTTTTAGTATAAATTACCTTTTCAATACAGTCATCAAATTGTTTTGTTTGCCAGTTATTTTTCATGAATTTGTTTTAATATGCTTTTTAGGGTAATCTCGCTTTCTTTGTCCAACTTTTTCATTGATTTTAATATTTCCCTAGGGGCTCGAAGTTCCACCTCATCTTTTTTATTTGGATTCTTAACTGATAGATTAAAAGTGTCTTGATTAATATCAGAAATATCCACCGACCAAGAATTTTTACTATCTGCTTTATTTTTTTGTAACGTAATAAACTCTGCTAGATCCTTTTCGGTGAGGGGGCTTGTTTTGCCTAAGTTTCTTTCGAGAGCAAGTTGATAATACCAAACCCTTTTAGTTTGCGAACCTTTTTCAAAAAAAAGAACTACAGTCTGTGCTCCTGCAACGAATACTTTTACAGGTAAATCTAGTATCGTATGGACATTACAACTTTGTAAAAGCTCTCGACGAAGATTTGCCGCATCACCATTAGAAAGAAAAGTGCTTTTAATTACGATGCCTGCCCTACCACCAGCTTTTAGAATTTTTATGAAGTGCTGCAAAAATAGATAAGCAGATTCACCTGATTTTATAGGAAAGTTCTGTTGTATCTCACGCCCCATCCCAGCTCCAAATGGAGGATTGGTTAGAATAACATCATAACGGTGTTTTTCTTGAATATCGTTAATGTTTTCAGCAAGGGTATTGATGTGGAGAATGTTAGGCGCTTCAATGCCATGCAAAATCATATTCATCACGCCAATTATATAGGCAAGAGATTTAATTTCTTTGCCATAGAAAGTATCCTTTTGGAGTTTTATAGATTCAGCAGTAGAAAGATCCTTGCTTTTTTTTAGATAATCAAAAGCTTCTACAAGAAAGCCTGCTGATCCGCATGCGCCATCATAAATTTTATCCCCGACCTTGGGAGCAACGATCTTAATGATTGTTCTAATAAGGGGCCGCGGCGTATAATACTCTCCGCCATTACGACCTGCATTGCCCATATTTTTAATTTTCTCTTCGTACAAATGTGAAAGCTCGTGTTTTTCACGATCTGTCCGGAAATACATTCCATCAACAATGTTCAAAATCTCACGAAGCCTATATCCGCTCTGTATCTTATTTTTTAACTCGTTGAAAATCTCACCAATTTTGTATTCAATCGTATCAGGCCTATCCGCTTCCGCCTTGAACCGCTTTAGATACGGAAAAAGTTTACTGTTAACAAAATCCCTTAGATCGTCACCAGTAATAGCTTTGTTATGATCCAGCTTCCCATCGACTGTTTTCGGCTCAGCCCAGACATCCCAGCGATACTGCGAATCAATAATGAACGAATGCTTCTTTCCAGCAAGAGCCGCCTCGGTCTTTTTCGTCTGTTCTAAATCATCAAGATACTTCAGAAAAAGGATCCACGAAGTTTGTTCAATATAATCAAGCTCAGTGGCACAGCCAGCGTCCCGATGAAGTATGTTGTCTATATTTTTGAATGATTGTTCAAACATATTATTCCTTCGAAAGAATTTTTAAAATATCCTCCTTTTGATATCGCCTATCTCTACGACTACCAAATCGAATAGCTTTAAGTACGCCATTATTATCCCAATTTCTAAGAGTATTTGGGTGAATATTTAACAGTCCACAAACCTGTTTCATTGTTAGGATTTCTGGTAATTTGTCTTTATCCATAAATCAGAATATAATTAAAGTATAACCTACCATTAGTTTACAATAGCAAACTATGAAAGTAAAGCTATGCCAAAAGAAAAAGAACAAAACAAATATTATAATGTACTTCTTACCGATCTCCAGCTACACACAACAAAACCACAAAATCCGACTCCGTGGTATAAAGCCATTTTTAGGTCTTTTAGGAATAAAAAGCCAGGAAGATTTTATGTGGAAAAATTCTCAAGTCAAAATGATGGAAGTCTAGAAACGACTTTAATAAATTTGGCAAAGCATGATCCAGAATTTCAAAAACAGATGGAAATCGCAAAAAAATCAGGTAAAAAAATAAGAATTATTGTACCGCCAAATTTGCCAATATATCCAGGGAAAGATCTTATTGAAAAATTAAAAGCTGAAAGGAAGAAACATAGACCATTGACAAGGGTTTGGCGAAACGATAATATAAAATAACATTAATAATAAAATATTTGAAAAAGTGGAGTATTACTTATTTCGGTAAATACCGATAGGAGGCGTTAGATCATAACAGATCTTCGCCAAAGAGGCTTTGCCTCGGTCGTGCCCACTTATGAAGGTAGCTTAATCATTTAAGTTAAGCTCTCTTTATAAGTGGGCATTTTTATTTGCCAAAAAGTGATGGTTGACACTCTCCTATTATTTATTCGTTAATAGTCAAAATGAATAAATAACGAAAAATAATTAATAAAAATATCTGCGTCTAAGATTTATTGCTTAATATAAAACTTAAAGGTAATTATCAAAAACGCAGATACTAACAATGAACACCAATATTGAAACGCAAATTATAAAAGTAAAGGATATAAAACTAAATCCTAGAAATCCTAAAAAACACTGGGTAGAAAAAATATCTGAAAGCATAAAAGAAATGGGATACGTCGAACCAATTGTAGTGGATGAAAATAATATGATTCTGGCTGGCCACGGCAGATTAAAAGCATTAAAAGAAAATGGATTTGAAGAAATAGAAGTCATTATCAAAAGAGGGTTGACAGAAAAGCAAAAAGAAAAATATATGCTGCTAAGCAATAAACTAGTTGAGGCAGGTGGTTGGGACTTAGACCTACTGAAAGAATTTGACGAATCTTCATTATTGGATTCGGGATTCAACGATGAGGATATGGACCAAATTTTCGGATTGGAAATAGACGATAATTTTGATTTAAATAAAGAAATAGAAAAAATTACTCATGGTAAAAGACGTGTAAAAAACGGTGACCTCTGGGAATTGGGAAATCATAAACTTTTTATAGGTGATTGTACGAAAGAAAAAAGCTGGAAAATACTGTTTGGAAATGAAAAATATGATTTTCTGTTTAGTGATCCTCCCTACCGAATCGGATATGGAATAGGAAATAGAAAACAAAAAACAAAGGAAGGAATGGTCATTCAAAAATTTAGGACATACGAGACAATCGGTCCAACAACAAAAAACGGAAAACCATTAAAGAATAATCCACCAAACACTAAATTCGGATTTAAACAAAATAGAGAATATCTGGGCGTAAAACAACTAAAAGGAGTGCCAGAATACGATGAATGGTTAAGTATAGCAAATAGATATCAAAATCCGATCGGCGCCAATATAATGATATTTGAAAATTGGAGAAATACAGTGGGTTTATGGCAGGCTATTGAAAAATATTGGAAGATAAGAAATATGGTTATTTGGTTTCTTCCAAATAGATGCCAGGGCTTTTCGGCAAAACACAAGTTTTTTTCGAAGTACGACATCGCCCCCTTAGCCGATAAAGGAAGGGCGGTACACAATGAAGGATACGAAGAAGAACTTGAAAAATATTTGGAAACCAAAGGACAAAGATTATTAGATACATACGAAGTAATTCTTTATGGTCAGAAAGGCAAAAGTTATTGGGATAAAAAGAAAGGAACAAGATGGGCCAAGGTAAACGATCATATAAGTTGGACAGCAGCAACAGGGTCGTCCAGTGGACAATCCGTTGTATTCGGGACGAAACCTTTACCTGTATTGGTACCTTTTGTTAAAATTCTTTCTCCAAGAAACGGAATAGTGGCCGATCCATTCGCTGGAAGCGGATCAACAATTTTAGCCTCAGAAATCATGCATAGAAAATGCCATACGATAGAAATTTCAGATATATATGGAGAAGTAATTATAAATAGGTTCGAACGTTTTACTAACCTAAAAGCTAAAAAATTATGAAAAAAGATAACGCAAAAGAGTTACTACTCGAACAGTTAAAGAAGATGCCCGTAGTGGAATTAGCTTGTCAAAAGGCCAATATTGGAAGGACGACATACTATCGCTGGCGCAAAAATCCGAAATTTGCCAAGGAGGCTGATGCGGCTATTACTGAAGGCGAGGCATTAATCACGGATTTAACCGAAAGTCAGTTAATTTCACTTATCCGCGACCGTAATTTCCAAGCCCTACAGCTTTGGCTTCGTCATCATCACCCTAAATATAACAATAAGATCGAGATTAATGGTCGTCTTACGTATTCGGACGAAGAACTCACACCAGAACAGATGGCTTTAGTAAAAGCAGCTCTCCGGCTTGCTTCGTTTGACAAAAAACATGAAAAAGAGAAGTAAACAAATGAGCGTGGAAGAAATTTTCGATGTGATGTTAAAAGACAAAAGAGTCAGATTGAGCATCGTAAAGAGAAGCCATAAATTTTTCTTCTACTTCTACTTCCCCCACTATACCGAATTTCCCATCGCTCCCTTCCACGAAGAAATATTCCATATAACGCAGGATACGGACATCCACAGCGCGGTGATACTCGGTTTTCGCGGTTGCGGGAAATCAACTCTACTTTCGCTTTCCTTTCCTCTCTGGGCTATTCTCGGAGAACAAAAAATAAAACACGTTCTAATTCTGAGCAGAACACAGCAGAAAGCTCAAACACTACTCCAGCAGATCAAGTACGAGCTCGAGACGAACGATTTGCTGAAAAAAGATCTGGGACCTTTTCAGGAAGAACGCAGCGGCTGGAATTTGGTATCACTTTATTTGCCTTATTACGACGCTAAAATTACTGCCGCCTCTACCGAACAGAGTATCCGCGGCATACGGCACAAACAGTACCGTCCTCAATTAATCATCTGTGACGATTTGGAAGATATGGATTCTGTCAGGACAAAAGAAGGAAGGGATAAAATATACAACTGGCTTCTCGGTGATGTAATCCCTGCCGGGAGTAGATATACCCGACTTATGATTATTGGGAGCTTGCTCCATGAAGACTCTCTTATTAAACGACTGCAGAAAAATATCGAAGAAAATAAAATGCGCGGTATTTATCGGGAATATCCCCTCTTGGACGAACAGGGTAATTGCGCCTGGCCCGGGAAATTTCCCAATCAGGAAGTTATCGAGGAAGAAAAAACAAAAGGTATTACCGAAATCACCTGGTTGAGAGAATACCTTCTTCGTGTTGTTTCTGAAACGGGACGCGTTGTTAAACCTGAATATATTCATTATTACGATTATAATAAAGAGCTTCCGGATGATAAAAATTTCGTTCAGACTTACGTTGGCGTTGATTTAGCGATATCAGAAAAAAACAGTGCACACCGCACGGCTATTGTTGCTATGAGAATTTATCGAGTGAAAGACAAAAACTATGCATATATCATGCCCTTTCCCTTTAACGATAGCGTAGGGTTCCCAGAGCAAGTAACACAAATTAAGCTTCTGGTAACAAATACAAAAGTATACTCTAATCCGACAATTTTCGTTGAAAAAGTCGCCTATCAGGAATCTATTATTCAACATTGTCATAGTTTAGGAATTCAGGTTGAGGGCGTTCCTCCTCACGGAGAAAAACGCGAAAGGCTTGCACTTACTACTGCAGCAATAAAAGAAGGGCTTATCCTTTTTCCAACAAAGGGTGCCGAAGAACTTATTCTCCAGCTTATTGGTTTCGGCGTAGAGAAATATAACGATCTTGCAGATGCTTTTTCGCTCGTAGCCAACCAATTTATCATATATTGCAATCAACCAGTACCGCATTTCGAATGGCTCGATATTGGGCCACGAAGAAGAATAGGGCTACTATCAGACGAAGAAGATGATAACGGATGGAAACCCTTTCCCTAGAGTAGGTTTAAGTTATCAATGGCTCTAAAGGGGGTCTGGACTCCTTAGAGCCGTTGCGGCATCCTGTCCTTGAAAGGTCGAAACAAGTAATTAACAACCATTCAAGGATATGGAACAAGTAATACCAACCAAAACTCGAAACTTCCAGTCCCCTGTTGTTCAACCTCCTGTTAAGTACTGTCTCTATGCAAGAAAATCAACGGAAGCTGACGAGCTTCAAGCTCGTTCCATTGATTCTCAAATTAAAGAAATGCTCTCTATCGCAGAACGAGAAAAATTAGATGTGGTTGAAATAAGAAAAGAGAGTCATTCAGCAAAGGCAGTTGGACAAAGACCGGTATTTAATCAAATCCTTAAAGACCTTCAAGCTGGAAAATTCAATGCTATTCTTGCCTGGGCACCAGATAGACTAAGTAGAAATGCCGGCGACTTAGGATCGTTAGTGGATTTAATGGACCAAAAGATACTCCATGGAATCAGAACCTATACACAAAAATTCACCGATTCTCCAAATGAAAAGTTTCTTTTAATGATTCTTTGTAGTCAGGCTAAACTTGAAAATGATAATAAAAGTTTAAATGTAAAAAGAGGATTAAAAGCCAGGGCAGAAATGGGATTATGGTTAAGTACAGCTCCTACCGGCTATCTAAACGAGAAAAGAACTGACCGGAGAGGTTATGTGATAGTAGACCCTCCAAGAGCACCAGTTATTAAGAAAATGTTCGAGAAAGCGGCTTACGAACAATATAGTGGCAGAAAGCTTTATCAATGGCTAAAAAGTATTAACTTTAAGACACGAACCGGAAAAAATCTCTGTCTAAGTAATATCTACCTTATATTAAGGAATAGTTTCTATTACGGAATGTTTGAATATCCTCGTGGTAGTGGAAACTGGTATACAGGAAAACATAAACCCCTAATATCAAAAGAGTTATTTGATAAAGTTCAAGAAAGGTTAACAAGAGATAGAATTCTTAGATCGGAAAGCAAAGAGTTCGCTTTTACTAAATTGATGAAATGCGGGCTTTGCGGCTCGGGCATCACAGCTGATGAAAAATTCAAGAAATTAAAAGACGGTAGCGTAAATAGATATATCTATTACGGTTGTAGCAGAAGTAGAAATCATAATTGTAAATGCGGCTACATAAGAGAAAAAGATTTAATCAATCAGTTATTGGGCGTTATCAATAAGATTAGTCTGGATAAAATTGGTGTGCGAGAGAATATAGAAAGAGAAATAGGAAGATATCGTAAATTCCAATCCGGGGTACTTGGCATTAAAAAGGAAAAAGAGGTCCAAAAAGAAATTAACGTTAAGAATTACGCAAAGTACATTCTCAGAGAAGGAACAATACCTGAAAAAAGAGAACTTCTTTCAAGTATTAAAAGCAAATTAGTACTCAAGAACAAAATGGTGTATCTGGAAGAATAAAGGAAAACAGAATATAATAAAATTGACAATTAAATAATTGCCTAAACCTTATAATCTTAAGGCATGGCTAAAAAACCCTCGTAGGTATTAAGCTCGTCGTCAGAGCACCTGCGAGGGTCATATCTCGAAAGGGGTATAGGTAGTCGCAAGACTATCGCTGGCGGCGAGCTTTATGTTATCCGCCAAAAAAGATCAAAACTAAAATTAATTAATCTCCTAAAATAAAAATGAAAAAACTACTTTATGTTACGGGAGGAATAATCCTTCTTATTATAATCGTTGTTACTGTAGACAACGGAGGAAACGAACCAGAAAAGATTGGCGAAGTTCCCATAAATAATAAGGAATTTACAACGGAACAATTACAACAAACAGAAACTAAAGTTTATAACTTGGGAGACCGAGTCAAACTGGAAAATAAAGTTCTTACGGCTTATAGTATTGCTAATTATATTGAACCCAATAAATATCTCCAACCTAAAGCCGGTAACAAACATATTACTGTTGATATCAGTCTTGAAAATGATGGTCCCGACTCTATATCTTATAATGTTTTAAATTTTAGACTTCAGGACTCCGATGGATATGTTTATACACATGTTGCTGCAAGTAAAGAACCCTATTTTACTAGTGGAGCATTACAACCGGGAAGAAAAATAAGAGGATTTATTGTTTATGAGATTCCACAAGATTCTTCGGGGTTCGAATTAATTTTCACTCCTGGCTGGGGCGCGAGTAATCAAATTATCATCGACCTTAGTAAATAAGGAATTATCAAATTGTAATCAAAAACACGAAGTGACTGCTTCGTGTTTTTATTTTCTTTATAAGAAGAAGTTCTTCTATATAAAATATCCTTAAATTATTTCTTTTTTTCTAAATTTGGCTGTTTGTCTAAATCAACCTCAACTTCTCCCACTTTTAATTTCTTTTTGTTTATCCAGATGAACCCTTTATCTGGTGTAATAACAGCTACATCAACAACACCGCCGACACCAGGCATATTTCCAGGGTCAGCAGCAATACCATCTGAAAATCGCTGAATGGCAGAAGTAGTTTGAATCATTAAAACGCAAAAATCAATTGCATCTTGTAGTGCCATCGTTCCCCATCGGATAACATACTCTAAATTCCTCAGTTGTTTATTTATCTCTTTTTGTCCGTATTTTTTGGCTGCTTCATTAACAAACTTTACATTCCCAATTCGCCCATCCCATCCCAGAACAATCCTTGAAACCACATCAATTTGCCCAATCCAAGAAGCCCCGTATTCTTTGCCCTTTTCTTTATTATCTCTTTTCTTTTGGATTTCACCAGGAATATAGCAAACATAAACTTCGTACGAACCATCTTTGTTATAGCCGGCTACAAGAAAATTTATCACATCTACTCCAACTACGCCATCTTTCAAGTCCCCCTTAGTATCTTTAAAACGAAATTTAATAGTATGTTTTTCCTTTTTAATTTCTACAACTTCACAATTCTGTCTCTGAAGATCACTCTTAATCTCTTCTGGTAATTTGTCTAATTTCTCCTGCCAATTATATTTTTTATTAAAAAGATAATGAAGCTTATCGATTATTTCTTTAACGTCTAGTTTTTCTACATCTATTTCTCTCTTAAACTCTTCAATAAATTTACTGAGATTTTTCATTATTCCGTCTTCGGGCAGAAAAGCTAAACCAGTTACTGCTACGCCAATTCTTTTGTTTAATTGAAAAAGCTTAGAAGCATTATCACTTCCTATTCTTGCCATCCCTTTTCGATTACGAAAAGACTGCCGACTGTCAGCGGCTAAAACGATTCCTTCTGGAGTTGTAGTACTGATTACTAAAGACATATTAAAGATCGTTTTGAAAAATAAATTTAAGGAGAGGATTGTATAGGGTCCCGACCCTATTATCCCAAGTTGTATCAAAAACAGCGAAACCTACCTGATTATTTTCGCCACACCACTTACTCTTGATGTTTAGGTATTCTGAAGAAGAAGAATCGACACCGTTGCAATCCATCTTCAGCATTAAATAGTCCTGGGTAGAAATCACATAGTACCCCTCATTCCAAAGAGCTTTCGTTAGGTCGGTATTATCACATACTCGAATAAAATTTCTAGGGTACTCAAAGAGCGAAGAATGCTGGCCTTCTATGCCATAGGAGGTAGCAAAATCATCAAGAGGAGAAGGATATGAAGAACGCCAGGCCGATGATTCGGGATGATCTACCGTAAAATGATCCTCCCAAAGAGTATCTCTTGAAAGTTCTGTAAAACTACAAGAACCGAATGTTCTAGAAGCAAACCCCAGGACCATCGCATTTTTCTCTTCTGAGGGCAAAAAGCAATCTTCCTTTTTGTGGGTTCCAAAAGTATAAGCAACGTCAGCGCTATCACCATCAAAAACAAACTTTATCCTACTATCATAGGAACGTTCAATAACTCTTTCTTGACTATAAAATAAACCTTTTTTCATATTCTTTATTATCTCAGAATATTTAAGAAATGTCAAACTGGACGGGAATTCTTATTCCTAACTAGAAATCGACTTCTTATACTATGAAGAGCCCGGCTCGGTCTCTCGAACCGCGCTCAAGGTTGCTGCGAGGGACGGACGATGTTAGAACCTGTTTAGTGGATTCTTACACCTAAAACCATCCGGAAAACATCTATTAAATTTTTATCCCTAGGTCTTTTTGTATAGCTGATATTATCCGATTATTCAATTCATCTACTGCTTTTTTCCAAACAACCAACTCTTGTGCTGCAGGTTGTTCTAGACTTATAAAATGTTTACCATCTATTTTCTTGGTTGATTTAAGTGTATCAGTAACGATTCTCATGCCATCCACAATTATAGGAGCAATAGCGCCAAATAATTTATTGATGTCTTTTGTCGCTATTAATCTCGCGCCAGCAATCTTACTTTCAATTTCTGCTATATGGTCTGTCATTGCGATAGCATTAATATCTCCTTCGTCATTATTTTTTAGCATAACAAGGAACGCTTTATCGGCTAAACCAGATATTGTTGCTATTGCTTCCATGTAAGCCTCTTTCTTCATTGCGAAAGAGCTTATATTTTTCTCTCTGCTTTTATCTAAAAAATGCTTAACTATAGCGCCGATAATACCTCCCGCACCAAGAACGGTTAAGTATGAAATTATTGTTATGTTATCCATATTGAAATTATACCACAAACATATGCGAGGGACGGACGATGTTAGAACCTGTTTTATAGCGAATTTTGAGTTGATGGTGCCGATTTCAGCTCATTCTTAATCTCCTCTAATATCTTTAATTCATTCTTAATCTCCTCTAATATCTTTAATTGTTCCGTCTGCCAATCAACACTTGTTCTATATGCATTATAGGAAAAATAAACAGCAACGAGGGATAAAATAATTACTGAAACACTTAAAAAAACAGACCAACGAGTAAATCTTTTAGAGCCTCTCCTTTGAATTTCCGTTAATCCAACCATAATCTTTAACCTTTTTGCTGGAGAACCGGGGTCATAATCATTATCGTCTAGGGGTGTTCCTATGTTTTCAAAAATCTCTTTGTCAGAAAAATCAAAAGGGTATTTTCTTTTTTTATCACTCATGTATTCCATTCTACCAAAAAACCGCCTTCTTGGCGATTTATACTTAATCGAGTTAGATTTTAATGAATCAAAAATTTTGCCAAATACATAATCGCAATACCAATCAAAAAGTAGATAAAAGACAATAATGATTCCTTAGGATTTTGTTCTTTTCTGATTTCAGGAATTAAGTCTGAGGCAGAAACATAAAGAAAACCGCCGGCAGCAATCGGTAAAAGATATACTGCTAAGTGACCCAATCTAAAGGATAAAAAATAACCAAGAACCGCGCCAATCACTATCGTTAAAGAAACTAAGAAATTAAGAATTAATGCCTTGCTCTTTTTGAAACCAGCGCAAAGTAGAACGCCGAAATCGCCAATTTCTTGCGGTATTTCATGAAAGGCAATAGCCAAAGTAGTAGCCATCCCCAACTTGATATCTATCAAAAAAGTGGCAGCGATAATCAAACCATCGATAAGGTTATGAACACTGTCTCCGATGAGACTTATATAACCGAAAGTATGAATCTCGCAGATTTCCTTGTGGCAATGCCGCCAACGAAGTACTTTCTCAATAAAAAAGAAAATGATAAATGAAGTTAGAACCAAAAGAAAAAGAACGCTAGTTGGTAATTGCTCCAAAGCTTCGGGTATTAAATGAATAAAAGCACCGCCTATTAGGGTGCCCGCTGAAAGAGAGACCAAATATAAGATAATCTTTTCGGTTATTTTTTTCCTAAGAACTAAAAACAAAACCCCAATTAGTGAACCAGAGCTTATTAAAAGTGAAGCAATGATAATATAAGTTAATGTAGACATTTTTCATTTTTATTCTACCAAAAAACCGCCTTCTTGGCGATTTTTTATGCCTCTCGGTCTCCCGAACGGCGCTCAAGGTTGCTGCGGGAATAGGACTCGAACCCTTCCCGGTCGCCCTAGCGCGATGGGCGGCTCGGTCGCACTAGCCCTATGAGCGGTTTAATCTCTCGTGTTTAAATTATAAAATAGTAATTGGTCGAGCTTGAACAATACAAAATTTATTTTTCCATTGAAATCACTTTTATTTGACATAATTCACGGAATCCAGCTATTCCATGTTCCCTCCCCATTCCCGAACTCTTAAAACCGCCGAAGGGATTACATGGCAACCAACGGCTTACATGATTAATCTCAACGGTTCCAGCTTTAATTTTTGACGCAACTCTTTTCGCGCGTTCAATGTCTTTTGAATAAACTCTGCTGCCAAGCCCATAATAAGTATCATTGGCAAGTTCAATTGCTTCTTCTTCTGTTTTAAAAGACACTACCGGAAGAACTGGTCCAAAAACCTCTTCGGCCCATACGCGCATATCTCTTGTGACATTAGTTAAGATTGTCGGTTCGTAGAATGCTCCACTCAAGTTTTCTGGCGTATTTCCTCCAATAATTACCTTGGCTCCCTTTTTTATCGCATCTTTGACTTGACCCTCTAATAAATCTAGTTGTCTTTTCGCAACCAAACTTCCTATCTGCGTCCTTTCATTAGATGGATCTCCGACAATCTTTTTCCCAATCTCTTGTTTCAAGCTGTCTACAACTTTATCAAATATTGATTCGTGGACGATAAGTCTTTTCACGGCATCACATACTTGTCCGCAGTTGCGAAATCTTTCTATGTAAATTTCCGCAATTACATCTAGAGCATCAACGTCTTCAAATAAAACTGCGGGGCTGGAACCACCCATTTCAAGAACTACCTTTATAAACTTTTCTGCAGCAATTTTATATAGCAATTTCCCGACTTTGGTACTTCCGGTAAACCAAATTAAATTTACATCGCTTTCGGCAAGTTTTTGCCCTACACTTCCATCTCCGTATATTTCAGAAAAAACACCTCTAGGGAGATCTTTTGAATTCATGATTTCTTCAATCAATTTTCCCACAAGAGGACACTCCTCCGAAATCTTAAACAGAACCGTGTTCCCTGCAATTAGATTGGGAATTGTGCCCCATATGAACATACCTACTGGAAAATTCCAAGGGGTTATTACTGCTGCCACTCCATACGGCTCGTGAACAATCTTGTGTATTGATTTTTCGTCTTCGTGCGTGATTTCATCTGATAAGGATTTTTCGCCATTGTCCAAGAACCAATCAAATTCCTCGAGGAATCCGTCGATATTCGCTTCGGTTATTGGCTTCCCCATTTCTTTGGTAATTAACAAAGAGAGTTCGCCCTTTCTTTTTTTAAACTCTTCACAAATTGGTCTCAGAAATTCAATCCTTTTTTTAATACCTACCTCTTTCCAAGCAAGCTTAGCTTCGTTGGCTAACTCTACTTTTTCCTGTATTTCTTTATCCGTAGAGACGTCTACTTCTCCGATAACTTCGTAATTTTTCGCCGGATTGGTAGAAATGAGTTTGTTCATATTAGAATTCTATTTTTATAAATTTATATGTGTAGGCAAAAACTGGCGTATTATTGTTAATCTTATAGGCAGGATTATGACGCTTAAATGCTTTTATGAGTTCCTGTCTGTTTTTATATGTTTTATAGTGAGTTTTATCCTTTAGGTCTATCTGTCCGACAGTTGTTATAATAACTTTTGTTATTTTTCCGAATCCAAAAATTTCTTCTGTCTGGCTATTTTCAAAAGCCACAATATCGCCTTTTTTTAACTTATGGTCTCTAAGTCTCCAGGTGCTTATTTTCCCATCAAAAACTTGTGGGACAACACTCTCGTGAAATCCCATTTTTGGCAAACAAATTTTTTTATCAATTGGCTTCTTCATATTATTATCCTACCAAAAAAATCGCCTTTTGGCGATTAATTGGTGAGATTTATCCCCGAACAAAGTTCGATGTCCTGGACGGGTACGGGGATATTTTCTCGAACCGTTTGCAGAAATATGAGGCGTTTCGGTCTCCCAGAACGTCTCACTAGCCTGCTCCGGCGGTAGGACTCGAACCTACAACCTAAGGCTTAACAGGCCTCCGCGCTACCATTGCGCCACGCCGGAATACGAATTTATAATATGCTATTTTAAAAATATTTTCAATTAGTAATAGTCTTTGAGTATTTTTAAATCTCGGCTCTGTCTGATTTTTTCTAAAGCTTTTGCTTGAATTTGACGAATTCTTTCTCTGGTTACCCCAAACTCTCCTCCCACCTCTTCTAATGTGTGCATAATTCCATCATTTAAACCATATCTCATTGACAAAATCTTTAATTCTCTAGGAGTTAAATCCTTTGAAATTTCTTCTAACCTTCTCTTTAAAAGTTTTCTTGCTGCAGCCATCGAAGGAAGAATTGCCTTATCATCTTTAATAAACTCAGCCAAAATACTGTCTTGTTCATCGTCTCCGACCGGAGTCTCTAAAGAAATTGATCTTTGGGCAATCTTTCTTATGTGATGAACTTTATCAACATTAAGTCCCATTTCAGCTGCAATCTCTTCGGGTAATGGTTCTCTTCCAAGTTCTTGTAAAAGGGCTTTCCTTACTTTAGTATATTTTGAAATCGTTTCGATCATATGAACCGGAATTCTTATTGTTCTTGCCTGGTCAGCTAAAGCCCTCGTAATGGATTGACGAATCCACCACGTGGCATAAGTAGAAAACTTATATCCTCTTCTCCAGTCGAATTTTTTAACTGCTTTAAAAAGCCCTAAATTTCCTTCTTGAATTAAATCAAGTAAGGTTAAATTTGCAGATCTTCCAATATATCTCTTGGCAATAGAAACAACAAGTCTTAAATTGGCCAAGGCTAATTTATTTTTAGCCTCTTCGTCTCCTTTTTCAATTCTTTTAGCTAGATCTTTTTCTTCTTTAGCAGTTAAAAATGACACCTTTCCAATTTCTTTCAGGTATATTTGAATCGGATCGATTTTTCTTACGAGACTTTTTTTTGTTTTCTTTTTAGTCTTAGGTTCTATCTCTAAAAACTCCCTAACTTCTTTAACTTCTATTCCGTCTTGCTCTAAAGTTTCATAAACTTCTTCTAGTTGTGTAATATCTTTTTCTATATTGGGAAAAAGGTGTAAGATTTCTGAGGTTGTAACGAATCCTCTTGCTCTGCCCTTCTTTAAAAGGGTACTGATTTTATCTGGAGTTACCCTAATCCTCTTTCTCGTTGTCTTTTTCTTTGTTATCCTCTTTTTTTTCTTTGTTATCTTTTTTGATTTAACCTTCTTTGTTTTAACCGTTTTCTTCACTTTTTGTACCTTTTTACTCTTCTTTCTTTTTTTTACTTTTCTTACTTTCTTTACTTTCTTAATTCGTTTTATCCGTTTTTTTGTTTTTAATACTTGTTTTTTCTTTTTTCTTTCTGTTTTTTTCTTTTTCTGTATCTTTTTCTTTGGGATTTTCTTTTTTTTCTTCTGGATTTTTCGTTTTTTGGAAGAGGTGAAACTTTTTTGTTTCTTCATAGTTCTTGTGTTAGTTTATTAAACTTTTCCATTAAATTATTGATTAACTTTTGGTCTCCGACTTTTTCTGCCCCCTTAAGGTCCTCTGAAATCTTTTTTAACTTATTTTTAACTTCCATAGATTTTAATTCGGCAAGACAAAGCTGAATCTCTTCTTCAGAATCCTCTTCATATTCAATTTCAGCTCTTAATGAAAGGGCGGCTAAAAAATTCTTTAATTCCCCATCAGCCTTATTTTCTAAATTAGCTAAGATTGTTTTAAAATCTCCTTTCTTTTGTTGGTTTTTAACGCTTTCTAAAAACTGTTGCGACTTTTCAGAAAAAAATGGAACATCTTCTTTGTTAATCAAATTTAGGCTATTTGGATCCTTGAGAATTAAAGAAAGTATCTTTTCTTCAAGAATTTGTTTTCTACCGTTATTCCCAAAAATATTCTTTTGACTGGTTTCTATCTTCTCGTCCCCTTTTTTTCTTTTAGTAGGTGTATCAGGTAAAAAAGTAGTCGTAATCGTTGTCTTTTTCAATTCATCAAAAATATCTTCTTCTCGAACTTCTAATTTTCTGGCTAAATCCTGAATCCAATGAGATTGCTCAATTTTGTTTGGAATTCTTTTTATAACAGGTAATAATACTTTTCCAATCTCCTTTTTTCCTTCCGGCGTTTTATTATCGAAGTTTGAAAAAGCAGAATCGAAATAAAACTCAAGAATTGAACCAGCTTTCTTTATAATTGTTTCCCAATCCTTAGAATTCTTACGAATAATATCAGCTGGATCAGAATCTGAAGGTAGTTTTGGTATTTTGATTCCAAATCCGCGTTCTTGAGCTAAATCAATTCCTCTTTTTGTTGCTGTATCCCCTGCAATATCCATATCAAAAGATAAAAACAGATTCTCAGAATATCTTTTAAGGATATTCAGATGAAATGGGGTTAATGCAGTTCCTGAAACTGCAACAGTGTTCTCAAATCCGGCCTGATGGGACATAATCACATCTGTATAACCTTCGACTACAATGCATTGATTTTGTTTCCGAATTCTCACTTTAGCATTATTTAAACCATAAAGAATTCTGCTTTTATCATAAAGTAATGTCTGAGAGATATTTATGTACTTTGCCACCTCGTCTTTTGACTTTGGGCCTTCTGTTATTCTCCCGCCAAAACCAACAGCCTGAGAATTTAAGTCAAAAATGGGAAAGATAATCCGGCCCCTAAACCTATCATAAAAACTTTTAGAACTGTCAGACTTTATTGCTAAACCTACCCCTTCTAGTTCTTCTCTATTATATCCCTTACCGACTAAAAAATCAGATAAACCCTGCCAAATATCAGGAGCGTAACCGAGACGCCATTTCTTTATACTTTCTTCAGTAATACCTCTTTTCAAAAGGTATTTTTTTACTTCTTTTCCGGCTGAACTTTCTTCAAGTTGTCTTTCAAAAAATTTACAAGCGAGCTCACAAATCTCATAAAGACGGTTTCTTTTTGTTTTTAACTGAGGATCTTGTTTTTGCAACTCTACCCCGGCTCTGTGAGCCAACATTCGCAAAGCGTCACCAAACTCAACCCCTTCAATTTCTTTAATAAAACCAAAAATATCCCCTCCTTTAGAACATCCGAAGCAATGCCAGATTTGACGAACAGGAGAGACAAAAAAAGAGGGTTTTTTTTCTGAATGAAAAGGACAAACAGCTCTATAGTTTGCTCCTGTTTTTTTTAATTTAATATAGCTTCCGATAACTTCTACTATATTAAGTTTATTCTTAATTTCCTCAATTTGAGAAATAGCCATAAAGAGATTAAATTCAATAATACGATACCATAGATTTTCCTAAAAATCAATTTTCATTTTTAACAGTTTTTTAACATAAATAGCTTGACATAGCTTAATGATAAGATACAATAAAAGATACCAATTTAATAAGTATAAATATGAATCCCGTTGAATAACGGGATTTAAAAACGCCAATATTTTATTATGAAAATTCTTTATCTCTACGATTTTCCTTTATGGGGTTCTGGTTCAGCTATCTATGTTCGGAACACAATTAAAGAATTAGTAAAGCTAAACCATAAAATAGGGATTGTTTGTCCTGAAGAACGTCGATTCTTGGAAAAAGAAATAAAACAATACAAAACTACTTCTCCTCAAATTCCAGTATTCATTGGGCATCCGGAATTAACGGGGGCAAAAAGATATTCAGAATTAAGCACCAGAGAGATTACAGAAATTTACAAATCCTTTTTGGATGACACTTTGGAGGCAGTAGCAAACTTTGAACCAGACCTAATCCACGTTCATCATCTTTCTATAATTAGCTGGGTAGCCAGATATATTCATACTCTAAAAAACATCAGATATATTATCACTACTCATGGTAGCTGTTTGTCAAACATTCTTTTAAATAAAAGATACTTTCGTTTATGTGAAGATGCTGTTAGAGGAGCTAGAGCAATAACTACAGTAAGTGGTAACACCAGAAGCAGATTTTTAAAAGCTTTTGGCCGAAATTATGCAAAAAACATGTATATTATTCCGGGAGGAGTAGATATGAAACTATTTCCTAGTCAAGTAGAAACTTCTAACTTAGATAAAAAATATAAAATTAAGGGGAAAAAAGTAATCCTCTTTAGTGGCAGGCTTAGCTCAGAAAAAGGAGCAAAGTATTTAATAGGAGCGGCCAAAGATATTAAAGGAGAAATTTTTATAGTTGGAGGAGGACCTGAAGAAACTTATCTTTCTCAAATTGTTGCCAGAAAAAAACTTGATAATGTTCACCTTATAGGATATCTGCCCCACGAAGAATTGGTTGATTTCTATTACCGGGCCGATGTATTTGTTGCTCCTTCAGTAGTTGAAGAAGCATTAGGTCTTTCTATTTTAGAAGCAATGGCTGCTAAAACTCCTGTAATAGCCACTAGAAAAGGAGGAATTCCTTTATTAGTCAAAAGTGGTTATAATGGATTTTTTGTCCGCTCAAGAAACTCCCAAAAAATTGCTGAAACCTGCAATAGACTTTTAAAGAATGACAAATTAAGAGAAATTATGGGAAATAACGCCAGAGATACTGTAGAAGATAAATTTACCTGGAAGAAAACAGCTAAAAAATGCCAAAGTCTTTACAGAAAAATCTGCGGAAAAGTCAAAAATGGAAGAAACGGACGAAAATAACCAATATATTTCAATTACAAGTTATCTTAGAGACAGTTAAACATTGTCTCTTTTTTAATTGAGTAACTTATGATAAAATGACTATACGGATTATGACTATAGTAGTTTTAGGAGGTGGAATAGTTAGGAATTGCTATCTGCCGAAATATGTACAAGAGAGATTAAAAAAAGCTTGGCAGATTTTTAAAAAGAACGAAAAAGCAAAAATCTTGGTCTGTGGAAAATATAGTTTTTTGTATCCTAAAAACAAACCTCCTCAAAAGACCGAAGCTGAAATAATGCGAGATCATCTTTTAAAATTAGGAGCTCCAAAAGAAAAAATCTTTCTTGAACAAAAATCACAAGATACAATTACCAACGCGTATTTTGCCAAAACTCTTTATTTTATCCCTAAAAAGGAACAAACAGCTAAAATTATAACTTCTGATTTTCACTTACAAAGAGTGAAATTCATCTTTTCTAAAGTCTTTGGTAAAGAATATCGTCTAAAATTTATTTCAGCTCCCTCTTTTTTAACAAAAGAGAGAAAGAAAAGAATTGAAAAAAGACAAAAAGAAGTTTTAAAACGAACAAAGATTCTTTTAAAAGAAATGAGAGACGGAAATCATAATTTTTTAAAAAGTAGAAAAAACAAACTGAAACAATTTTACCAAGAAAAACGGCCCTCTTGGGTTAAACAATTCATAGCCGAAGAATAGACTTAAAATGGTGACAAAAAATTCTATGCGAATTGCCATAATGGCCACAAATCTATACCCTTTTCCTCCCCAGAAAGTAAAGGTAATTTATGCTCCTCTTTTGATTGCCCACCAATTAGCTGAAGGGTTATTAAAAAGAGGACATCAGGTTTTTTTGTTTGGTTCTTCAGATTCTGACACTAAAGTTCCTTTAATCTCTAACAATCTTCCTTCTTTGATGAAAAACAAAGACTGGGTTGGATCCTATAAAAAATTGGTTGAAAAAGAAAAAGAGGTTATGAAAGGAAAATATGAATTTGCCTGGGTCATAAAATGGAAAGAAATCTTAAGAGAACACTATGAGCTTTTATTAGCCACCAAACTTTATCAAATGGCTCAAAAGAAAATGTTTGACATCATCCAGTTTCATTCTCCGTTAAGGGTATTACATTCTGCTTCTTTAGTTAACACCCCTGTAGTTGCCACCATTCATGACCCTCTCACTCATCCTTTTAAAACTAATGCTGTAAAAACAATCTGTGGCTCTTTTCCAAAGAATATTCATTTTGTGAGTCTTTCTAATGCTCAAAGAAATCCCCTCCCCACACTTAATTACTCTGCCACAATATATAATGGGATAGATATTAAGAAGTTTTCTTTCAGTAAAAAAAAGGGTGATTATTTAGTCTATGCTGGAAGAATACTGCCCCATAAAGGAGTTCATATTGCTGTTCAGGCTGCTAGAAAAACAGGTAAAAAATTAAAGATTGCAGGAAAGCTTCTACCCGAACATCAAAATTATTGGAACCAGAAAATAAAGCCGTATTTATCCAAAAAAATTACTTACGAAGGAATGTTAAGCCACAACCAAATGATTCCATTATATAAAGAGGCTGAAGCCCTTTTAATGCCAATCCTTTGGCCAGAACCCTTTGGACTCATTATGACAGAAGCTATGGCCTCAGGGACACCAGTCATTGGTTTTAAAGAAGGTTCTGTACCAGAAGTCGTAAATGATGGAAAAACCGGATTCGTGGTAAAAAATCTCACAGAGATGACTAAAGCAATTAAAAAAATCGGTCAAATTGATCGAAAAGAATGCAGAAAATGGGTAGAAGAAAAGTTCAGTTTAGAAAAAATGGTTGATAACTACGAAAAACTTTATAGAAAAATATTAAAAAAGAAACATCGTAAATCATGAGTACTAATAGCCCGGCTTATAAAATTTTACCTGATATTAAAAATAAAATAGAAAAAAGACTAAAAGAACTTGAGCTAAAACCAAAATCTTCTATTAATCAGGCTATTAAAAATGAAAGGCATCTTTTTAGTTCTATTTGTTATACTAAAACAGGTAAAAAAGTTTTTTTTAAAACACTTCTCCGAAACGAAAAGCATTTCTATCTGAGTCTTCTAAGAGAAATGAAAACGGTAAAATTCTTGACTGAGAGTCCAGCTTTTAAAAACTTTAATATCACCCCTTATTTAGATGGCAACATTAAAGATTCTCCACACTGGTTTACCCATGATTATATTGAAGGTGATATTATTGGAGATTTTTATGAAATTCATTCTCCATATCAAAACAAAAAATATATTTCTTTAATAGTTAAAAATTTAAGAGTTCTTCAATCAATTCCTAAAGCTGTTATTAATAAAATACAAGGCGCTGTAAAAGAAATACGTGTAGTGAATTATAAGGCTTACCCAAGACTAGTTAAAGAGTTCCGGGATAGTGTTAAAGAACCAAATCTAGAAATTGATTTTAATAAGATTTATGAATTTTTAGCAGACTATCAGAATTATCTTCCCAGCTTTAAGAAGATTATCACTCATGGAGATTTCACTTTAGCTAATCATATTTTTTCGAAAGGAAAAATATATCTCACTGATTGGGAATGGGTCAGATTAGATAATATAGCGTCTGACATTGCCCATCTTTGGATTCAAACTTGGCTTTACCCACAATGGAGAAAAACTTTACTTTCAACTTTTCTTTCAAGTTTTCCAAATAAAGAACAAGAAGAATTCAAAAAAACCTTTAGATTAACCACTATTATACAGTCCTTAGCAGAAATTAGATGGAATGCTCAAATATGCAAAAAGAAATATAAAAAAGGGACAATTGCCGCCTCAGAAAAAGCTATCCAAGATGCTTTAAGAGGTTTCAATTATTTCCTCTAATTATGAAAAGAAAAAAAACTTTAAAAATAGCTCAAGTAGCTCCCTTATGGCTTTCTCTTCCTCCTAAAAAATATGGAGGCACAGAAAGAATCGCTTATTATCTTACCGAAGGACTTGTTAAACGGGGTCACAAAGTAACTCTCTTTGCTTCAGGCGATTCACAGACCAAAGCTAAATTAATTCCAGGTTGGCCTAAATGCCTTATTAAAGAAACACTACACGGAAAACCAATACCTTGGGGGAATTCTGTCCTTCCTCTGTTAAACATATCTCAGGCCTTTGAAATGGCTGATAAGTTTGACATTATTCATGTTCACGAAAATGCTATTTGCCTTTCTAACTTTTTTACTCGTTTAGTAAAAACTCCGGTGGTGACAACTATTCACGATGATTTTCCTGTCCCAAAAAATAAAGACCGTTGGGTAGCTTTTAAAAAATACAAAAACAACAATTATATCAGTATAAGTAAATCTCATCGTAACTGGGGCAAAAAACTAGGACTAAATTTTGTAGCCAATATCTACAATGGAGTCGATATTAACCTTCTCAAATTTAAATCAAAAAAAGGAGAATATTTAGTCTGGTTAGGAAGATCTGCTCCCAAAAAAGGAGCAAAAGAAGCTATTATAATTGCCAAACAAGCAAAAGAAAAACTAATATTAGCAGGACGAGTAGATGTAAATAGCCCCGTGTCAAGAGAATATTTTCAAAAACAAATGAAGCCCTATTTTAATAAAGATATAAAGTTTATTGGTGAGGTAAACGACTCTCAAAAAACTAAACTTCTAGGCAACGCTAAAGCATTACTCTACCCTATTACCTGGGAAGAACCTTTTGGGCTAGTTATGACAGAAGCTATGGCCTGTGGAACTCCGGTAATTGTTTTTGATAGAGGATCAGTAAGAGAAGTAGTCAACGATGGGAAAACTGGCTTTATTGTTAAAAACATTAAAGAAGCAGTAAATGCTGTAAAAAAAATCGACCGAATTGATCGAAAAGAATGCAGAAAGTGGGTTGAGAAAAACTTTACTATTGAAAAAATGGTAGATAACTATGAAAAAGCTTACTATAAAATCTTAAAAAACTATGAGTAAAAAATTGAGAATAGCTATTTTTTGCGCAAATGAATTTGCCGTTCCCCCTTCTTCAAAAATGAAGGATATTTATGCGCCTTTATGGCTTACTCATTATATTACAGAAAAATTAGTAAAAAAGGGTCATAACGTTACTTTATTTGCCAGTTCTGATTCAAAAAGTAAAGCGAAATTAGTTTCAAATAATTTAGTTTCATTAGTACGTAATAAAGAAATATCACGATTCTATAAACCAACGGATAATAAATTACTGAGAACACAAGGAATAATTGGAAACTATGAATATCTTCTTATCTCCAAATTGTATCAGATGGCTGTGGCAAAAAAGTTTGACATCATTTATATAAGTCTTATAGGAATAAGACCCTTACCCTTTGCTTCTCTTTGTCAAACGCCAACTGTTTTTACTTTAAATAGTCCCTTAGCTCCTTATAATAGATTTTTCTTTACAGAGTATAAAAAGAGATGCCCTCAGATACATCTTATTGGTATTAGTAAATCACAAATCAAACTTGCCCCAAATTTGTTTACCGATATCGTCTATAACGGTATTGATCTTAAAAATTTCCATCTCAATCTCAAACCAAAAGATTATCTTCTTGTAAGCGGAAGAATAGTTCCTGGAAAAGGAATTTATGAAGCAATTAAAATAGCACAAAAAACAAAAAACAAATTAATTATTATTGGAAAACATACAGAGGATCAATATTGGCAGAAAAAGGTTAAACCTTTCTTGGGAAAAAATATAAAATACCAAGGGGTTCTTCCATATCCTAAGGTGCCTAAATTCTATGAAAATGCCAAAGCTCTTCTTTTTCCTATTAAATGGGAAGAACCTTTTGGGCTAGTTATGACAGAAGCTATGGCTTGTGGAACTCCGGTAATTGCTTTTAATAGAGCGTCTGTACCAGAAATAATAAAAAATGGGAAAACTGGCTTTATTGTTAAAAATATTAAAGAAGCAGCAGATGCCGTAAAAAAAATCGATCAGATTGATCGAAAAGAATGCAGAAAATGGGTAGAAGAAAAGTTTGGTTTAGAAAAAATGGTTGATGAATATGAAAAGGTTTTCTTTAGAATCCTGAAGTTAAAAAATTAAGTAACGCTCCTGAGGTCCAACCCTGAGGATAACAAGGTTCTTTTTCAAATCCTTTAGTAATCAGTCTTCTCCTTCGAATAACTAACCTACTTCCAGGAGAAACTCCGTAAAACTCCGGCAAGCGTCCCAGTTTATTGTATGCATTAAAAAGAGCTTGTCGGATTTTTAAATATTCTTTTTTAAATCCTAAACTTTTCAATCCCTGAGCAATTATCCAGTTGTCATAAGGCCAAACTGTTCCTAAATGATAACTCAACGGACTAAAGTCTGAAGCCCACCTAGAATGAGTTCTGATACCAAAAGGGGTCCAGAGATCGTTTTTGAAAAGCCGTTTTACTGTAGGCGTAATTTTACTCTTACCAATAATCCCGGTGAAAAGTAAATGACCAGGGCTGGACGTAATAGATCTTTTCTGTTTTTTATCACCATCAAGAGCTAAAGCGAAATATTTTCTATCCTTCATCCAAAATTTTCTATTGAACTTTTTCTTAAGTTTCCGGGCTCGAGCGAAAAGCTTTTTTGCTAAATCTTTATCCTTCATTATTTTTGCTAATTTTGCCACTTCTCTTAAGGCAAAATATTGATAACCCTGAACTTCAACTATAGCTACCGGTGGTTGAATCCCTAAATGATTAATACTACTGTCCTTCCAACCCTGATGAAAAAGACCCTTGGAATTTTTTCTTTTATACTCTAGAAAAAGATCTCCGTCGGAATCGCCATATTCTTTAATCCAATTTATGGCGGCTAAAATACTATTCCAATATTTCTTTAAAAACTTTTTATCATTGGTTTTCTTAATATATAGAGAAAAGACAATCAAGAATAAGAGAGTAGAATCAACCGAACCATAATAAGGAGAAGGGAAAGGAAGTTTTTTAATTCTTTTAGCTGTTCCTTCATGAATGATTTTACCTGGTTCTTCTTCTTTTAAATCGTTTACTTCTTTTCCTTGTAACCTTATTAAAATTTTCAAAGTTTTTTTAGCAATATCAGGATCAATATCAAGAAACTGCCAAGCAATAATCAAAGAGTCGCGACCAAAAAGCCGGTCAAATCTGGGCAAACCGGCTTTTATAAATCCTCTTTTGTCTCTCAAACTCTCAATTTCTTCCAAAAGCTGTATTCTCACTCTCTCCCAAAATTTCTGATTCTTAAGGAGGTTTATTTTCATCTCTATTTAAACTAATCATTATTTTTTGTTTTTTTTTATCTCGTCCTTGAATAATTAGAAACCTTAGTCACTTGGCCATTAGGAATATAATGGATTACTCCATCTGAATTCTTTAAAATTGTTTTCCGCAAGGTTAATTCTATAACCTTACCTTTTATTCCACTTATCTCTATGTCCTCTCCTACTCGATATTGATCTTCAAGTAGTATAAAAAGACCTGATAAATAGTCCTGAACTAAATTTTTAGACCCCAAGCCAATAGCCAATCCAATTAATCCAGCTCCTGCCAAAAGTGGAGCAGGGTTTACTCCTACCTCTGGAAGAACCATTAAAATTGCCATTATCCAAATCACTATTTTTAAAGTGGAATTAAAAACCTTTAATAATGTATCTCTCCTCTCCTCTTGAATCTTAATATCTTGTGATAATTCTTCACTTTTTTTAATGAGAGCTTTTATTAACTTTGAAATAAAAACTTTACTGATTCGGGTAACCAACCAAGCTATAAATAAAATTACAATTATCTTTATCCCATGAGAAAATAGCCAGGGAATTAAACTTTGAAAAAAATTTACTAAGGTCATGTTCTTAAGATTTTTGAGTTAAATTTTTGTATTTAATATTATTAGGGTCTTTTCCTTTTATAATTTCATCTACCATTTTTATTTCTCCTAAAAGTCCAGGTATTAAATCGTACTTTTTTGCCTCCTCAAAGTTCACCCATTTATAGTCTATGTTTTCTTTATTTAATTTTATATCACCTCCCTTATAATTACAATAATAACTTAAAGTCACAACCGGAATTCCATCAGGTCGAATAAAGGTCAAGTCACAAAGATATTGTAACTTCTCAACCTCTAAACTTGTTTCTTCTTTTACCTCTCTTTTTAAACAATTCTCAACCGCAAAATACCACTGAGGAGAATCTGGAGTTGTCTTTGGCGAGTTGATATAATCATCCACTTCTAATCCTCCTCCTGGCACTGTCCATTGGCCTGGAAAAGCTTTTTTATTTAACGATCTACGAATAATTAAATATTTTCCATTTTTATGGATAATGGCCGTTGGGACAACTCGATGAAGTTCTCTGTGTTTAATTTTCATAATTTAGAGCGGTGGGGGTGGGATTCGAACCCACGAGGCCCTAAAAGGGCCACGGCTTTCCAGGCCGTTCCGTTAAGCCACTCCGGCACCCCACCAAATAATAACTAATCGTGTTTCTATTTAAATAACTTTTATTCAACAAAAACAGGATCTTCGGTTAAAACAATATCAGAAGCTTGTTTTATTTCTCGATTACCTAAATAGTCTGTAACTTTTACTATTCCTGTTATTTCTGAAGGTATGGGACAGCTTCCAGAATCACACCATAAAACATAAACTGGATCTTTGTTTGTAAAAGTGAACTTGCATTGAGTGTCTGAAATTTTTTCTATTGAGCTAAAATCGGTTAATTTAGAAGTCATTAGTCTATAGGTGTGATAAGCTTGTCTTGGACGAAAAATCTGGTCCTCTTCTTTAAAAGCCCAACCCAAAGCAATTGTTTTAGATTCGGTGCCATTTGGATGCTCTTCTGGCGTTGGAAGACCTATAAAAGGAAACCAAAAAATCTTTTCAATATCTTCTCTTAAAGCTCTTGTGTATCTTTTTACTACTCCTCTAGCAATTTTATATTGCCAATCTGATTCTTCAAGAAAAGTTAAGGTCGCTGTTTCTGTAATCCACATCGGTTTATTTAGACTAAAATATTCCATGCGTTCTTTTATGTATTCTATTGTTTGCGTAATACCTCGATCGTCTGTGCCATAACTGTGAAAGTTAACTATGTCATAATATTGATTGTAATTTTCCAACATTCTATCTATCCACATTGTCAACTTCTTATCTACTACTTTGTATTCAGGCCCCACCGGATCAACAAAAGCTCCAATTAAAACCTTAACATTGGGATTTCCTTCCTTGGCTCCTTCATAGCCATTTATTAACCAGGTTTCATATGGGTTATTTTGGTTTTTAAAGTCGAAAAATTCAGGTATAGTGACTTCATTAAGAACTCCTATATATTTTATTTCTCCATACTCTTGTTTGTCATCATATCTCTCAGCAACTTTCCTTGCAAATTCCCTAAAATCGTTCCAATCTTTAGGTTCGCAAAAATCAGACTTACATTTTTTATCTTTCTTTGCCCAAGAAGGCATATGAGTAAAATACCCGAGGACTTCAATACCAGCTTGGTTCGCTGCTTGCATTCTTTTGTCCATATGTGTCCAATCATACTGATCGTCTATTGGTTCTATTATACTCCACTCTATCCATTCTCTTGTAATCTCAATTCCTGCTTCCTTCATTTCATTTGGAAAATTCACTATCGCTCCCTGAACTCCAAAATGGCTTTTTTCTGTAACAGGTTCAACTGAACAATCTTCACAGTCTTCTGGGCAAGATAAGCAGTCTTCTCCTATATTTGAATCACAATTTTCATCACCACAAAATGGCTTACCCTGTCTAGAAATGAACACAGCGAGAATTATTCCTAAAACGACAATAAGAACAACAAGTAGAATTATAACTGTTATTTGGCCTTTTTTCATAAAAAACTTATACTTTCATTCCTCTTAACGCTCTAGTTCTATTTTCAACTGGCGGATGAGTCATAAACAGTTTTGTAAACCAGTTTTTTTGCTGTTTCCCCTTAAAAGGAGATGAAATAAAAAGATGAGCAGTAGAATTGTTAGCTATTTTCATAGGAATAGAATCTGCTGTAATTTTTTCTAAGGCCCGGGCTAACCCTTCTGGATATCTTGTCAAAAGAGCCCCAGAAGCATCAGCTAAGAATTCTCGTTTTCGGGAAATAGCCAATCGAATTAAAGAAGCTGCGATAGGAGCTAGAATTGCAGCCACTAGTCCTAAAATTATTAGTAAAGCCCCACCTGAGTTTTTTGAATCTCGTCCTCTCGTTCCTCTTAAAAAACTTATCCTTAAAAACCAATGAGAAAGTAGGGCTATAATTCCTACTAAAATTACTATTACGGTTCCTAAAAGTATATCTTTATTCCCGATATGAGAAAGTTCATGAGCAATTACTCCTTCTAATTCTGTCCTTTCTAACTTGTCTAAAAGTCCTCGAGTTACAGCAACAACCGCATGTTTAGCGTCTCTGCCAGTGGCAAAAGCGTTGGGTTGTTTTTCGTTAATAATATAGATTTTTGGTAAAGGGAGGCCTGCTGTAATACAGAGATTTTCTACTATCCTATACAATTCAGGGTGATCTTTTTTAACAACTGGGCGCGCCTTAGTCATTGAAAGAACGATTTTATCTGAATACCAATAACTTCCAATACTCATTAAAATACTGATGAAAACAGCTATTACTAAAATAGCAGAATTATCAAGTAAATAACTAAAAAGCCAACCAATACAGATTATGAAAATCAAAAAAACAAAGATTAACAACCAGGTCTTGCGTGTATTAGAATCTGCTTGAGTATACAATGTTCCCATATTTAGATTGTTAAAATATTAGAACGCCACCTTCGGCACTTCTCTTTCTTTCGTTTCGGTTAGTTCAAACAATTCACCTCTTTTAAATTTAAAGGTTGAAGCAATAATGTTTGCTGGAAAACTCTCAATTTTAATATTAATATCTCTGACATTAGTATTATAGAAACGACGGGCTGCCTGAATCTTGTCTTCAGTGTCACGAAGTTCTCTCTGCAGCTCTATAAAGTTTCCCGAAGCTTTAAGTTGAGGATAGTTCTCAGAAACAGCAAATAATGTCTTTAGAGTACCTGCTAAAACATTTTCTGCCTCCCCTCTTTCTTTAGGATTTTTAGCCCCCATGGCCCGAGTCCTGGCTTCAGTTACTTTTTCAAACACCCCTTTTTCATGAGTGGCATATCCTTTTACGGTTTGAACCAAATTAGGAATTAAATTATATCTTCTCTTTAACTGCACATCTATATCGGCCCAGGCTTCTTTTGTTCGATTACGGCGTCTTATTAAACCGTTATAAGTTAAAATGATCCACAGAATAATTAAAACAACAACGGCTAAAATAATATAGAGAATATTCATGGTTTATACTGCTATATATTATTAGATTAAATCGACCAATTGTTTTTATTGTAATCAAAAATCCCTCTGAATTCAATAGAAGGATTCTCGAAAATATAATCTGAATTAATTAGTATACTCCTGGCATTCCACCCGGCATCATTGGTCCTGGCATTCCTTTGCCCCCCTCTTTATCTGGAAGATTACTCACCACCACCTCTGTGGTCAAAAGCATGGCAGCAGCCGAGGCAGCATTTTCTAAAGCTGATCTAACAACTTTTGTCGGATCAACAATCCCTGCCTTTAACAAATCCTCGTATTTTAAGGTCTGAGCATTAAAACCATATCCTTTTTCTTGTTTTTTAACAGCATCGGCAACTACTGCTCCGTCCACTCCGGCATTTTGGGCAATCTGACGAATTGGTTCTTCAAGAACTCTTTTTAAAATATTTATTCCGGTTTTCTCATCACCCTCAGCCTTCACGTCATCCAAAACACCTATTGTTCTTAATAGAGCAACTCCTCCACCAGGAACTATTCCTTCATCAACTGCAGCTTTGGTAGCAGATAAAGCGTCTTCTGCTTTATGTTGACGGGCCTTTTGTTCTACTTCAGTAGCGGCTCCTATTTTAATTACTGCAACTCCTCCAGAAAGTTTAGCTAATCTTTCCTGAAACTTTTCTTTGTCAAAATCAGAAGTGGCAGCTGTTATTTCTTTTTTAATTTGGGAAACTTTTGCCTCAATATCAGCTTTATCACCCTTTCCTTCAACAATGGTTGTATTTTCTTTGGTAGATATAATCTTTCTTGCCCGACCTAACATTTTCATTTCAACACTTTCTAATTTCATTCCTTTTTCTTCAGAAATTACTTCTCCTCCAGACACACAAGCAATATCTTCTAACATCTCTTTTTTTCTATCACCAAACCCAGGGGTTTTTACCGCTAGAGTATTGAACGTACCCCGAAGTTTGTTAACCACCAAAGTAGCTAAAGCATCGCCTTCAATATCTTCAGCAATAATAACTAATTCTTTTTTTCCAGTTTTAGCTATATTCTCTAAAACGGGCAAAATCTCAGCAAGAGAAGTAATTTTTTTATCGGTGATTAAAATATATGGATCTTCAAATATTGCTTCCATTTTCTCGGTATCAGTAACCATATAAGGGGAAATATATCCTCGGTCAAATTGAAGCCCTTTAACAATTTCATGTTCTAAACCAAAAGTTTTAGATTCTTCAATAGTAACTACCCCGTCCTTACCAACCTCGTCCATAATTTGGGCAATAAGATTCCCGAGTTCAGCATCTTCTGCCGAAATAGTTGCTACCTGGGCGATTTCATCACGAGTAGTAATTTTCGTTGCCATCTTTTTTAAAGCAGAAACTACAGCGTCTGTCCCTTTCATAATTCCCTTTCTAAGAGCTAAAGGATTGGCTCCAGCAGCAACGTTTTTAAGACCTTCTGAAGCTATGGATTGAGTAAGTAAAACAGCAGTGGTAGTTCCATCACCTGCTACATCATTTGCTTTTGAAGCCACCTCTTTAATAATTTCTGCTCCTAAGTTTTCTATTTTGTCTTCTAATTCAATTTCTTTAGCAATAGTTACTCCATCATTGGTAATAGTTGGTGCTCCAAAACCTGTATCTAAAACAACATTTCGCCCTTTTGGACCAAGAGTTACTTTGACTGCGTTAGCTACTTTATCTATCCCGTTTTTTAGCTTATTCCGAGCCTCTTCTTTATATTTAATTTGTTTTGCCATAATAATTTATCGAATGAGGACTAATTATTCCAAAATCGCTAAGATATCTTCTTCTTTGGCGATTAAATATTCTTTATCCTCGACCTTTATTTCGCTTGGACTATATTTAGTAAAAAGAACAATATCGCCCTCTTTAACCTCAATAGGAACACGTTTACCCGAAGACAGTTTTTTTCCAGGACCTACTGCAATCACTTTTCCCTGTTCAGGTCTTTCTTTATCAATAGTCTCTGGAAGTAAAATCCCGGTTTTTGTTCTTTCTTCCTCTTTAATGGGCTCAATAAGTATATGATCAGATAATGGTTTTATTTTCATAGTCTTTTAAATTTTATTATTTTGATTTTAATTTAGACCTTTAGTTGTTAATTTGATTATCAATATTATAACTCTATTTTAAAAAAAAGAAAATGTCAATTATGTTCTGGTCTCATTTTATAACATTCTTTAAAAATTTTCCAGTATACGATTTGCGATTCTTAGCTATGTCAGATGGAACACCTTCAGCAACAATATAACCTCCTTTCTCTCCACCCTCCGGCCCTAAGTCTATAATCCAATTGGCGTTACGAATAATATCGATGTTATGTTCTATTATTAAGACTGTATTCTTTTGATTAACCAGTTGTTTTAAAACAAATAATAATTTTTTAATATCGTCTGGGTGAAGACCGGTGGTTGGTTCATCTAAAATATATAATGTTTTACCAGTGGCTTTTTTAGAAAGTTCAGTAGCTAACTTTACTCTTTGAGCCTCACCACCAGACAAAGACGGAGCAGGTTGTCCTAGTTCAATATACCCCAAACCTACTTCATTTAAAGTCTTAAGCTTTTGATAAATTTGGGGAATGTTTTTAAAAAACTCCAATCCTTCTTCAACTGTCATCTCTAAAAGATCAGCAATATTCTTTCCCTTGTATTCAATTTCTAAGGCTTCCTTGTTATATCGTTTTCCTTTACATTCTTTACAGGTTACAAAAACTGGAGGCAAAAAATACATTTCAATCTTTTTAACTCCCTGACCCTGACACGCTTCACATCTTCCCCCTTTAACATTAAAAGAAAATCTGCCTGGCCGGTAGCCTCTAATACGAGCTTCTTTGGTTTTCGAAAAAAGCTCGCGAATATATGTGAAGATTCCAGTGTAAGTTACTGGATTTGATCGAGGAGTCCTACCAATCGGTGATTGATCTACAATAACTACTTTGTTTAAGTGTTCCTTGCCTGAAATTTCTTTATATTTCCCAGGTTCAGAAATTGCCCTACTCCCAAGAGACTTGGCTAAAACATCAATCACTAAACTACTTTTACCCGAACCTGATACGCCAGTAATACAAATAAATTTAGCTAAAGGAATTTTTACATTAATATTTTTTAAATTGTGTTCCTTAGCCCCTTTGATAATTAAAAAATCCTGTTTCGTTGGTTGCTGATTGTTAATTGTTGATTTTATTTCCACTCTTTTCCTCCCAGCCAAATAATCTCCGGTTAGATTGTGGGAGTTAAGAAGTTGTTTCGGTGTTCCTTCAAAAATCACTCTGCCACCGTGCTTCCCTGCCCCTGGCCCAATATCAATTACCCAATCAGCTGCCTTGATGGTTTGGGGGTCGTGTTCAACAACTACGATAGTGTTACCAAGATCCTTTAATTTTTTTAAGGTTTTAATCAATCTCAGTTGGTCTCTGGCGTGAAGACCAACTGAGGGTTCATCTAAAATATATAATACTCCAGTTAATTTTGAACCTATTTGAGTAGCCAGCCTGGTTCTTTGTTCTTCTCCACCAGCTAAAGTAGTCACTTTTCTGTTTAGCGTTAGATACTCTACACCAACATTAATTAAAAATTGGAGTCGGTTAAGAATTTCTTTAATAACAGGTTTGGCAATCTTAAGTTCATTACTGTTTAATTTCGGTGAAAGCTTCTCAAAAAAATCTTTATTTTGAACAATGGTTTTTTCTACTACTTGATCAATCGACTTACCGGTTATAGTTACCGCTAAAGCTTCGGGTTTTAATCTCTTTCCTTTACAAACTAGACATTCCTTTTTAATCATGTATTGTTCGAGCTCTTGACGAGTATAATCGGAATCTGTTTCACGGTGTTTCCTTTCAAGATTATGTACTACTCCTTCAAATTTTCCCTGTCCGTCTGGCAGGTTGGCATCGCCGTAAAGAATAACTTCTAAAATTTCTTGAGATAAATTTCCAATTGGTTCATTTAAAGAAAAATGATATTTATCAGACAAATCAGAAAGTTGCCATCCAAAATAACTTTGCCGTCCTATTTTATGAGAAGCATGAGCCCAAGGAAAAATTGCTCCTTCGGCTATTGATAGATTAAGGTTGGGAATAACTAACTCAGCAACTACCTCTAACTTTTCACCAAGTCCGGTACAGGCAGAACAAGCTCCGTAGGGAGAATTAAAAGAGAAAAGTCTAGGTTCGATTTCTGGTAAAGAAATTCCACATTCTTCGCACGCAAAATGCTCACTAAAAATTAAATCTTCATTGTTTTGACTTACTATTACCATTCCTTTTCCGATTTTTAAACCCGTTTCTATAGAATCAACCAATCTTGATCTATCCAGAAATGTCCCCTTTGGGATTTTTTCTAGTCTATCCACAACTACTTCAATACTATGCTTTTTGTTTCTATTTAATGACAAATTAAGACTCTCTTCTACTTGATATATTCTTCCGTCTATTCTTACTTTCACAAATCCTGCCCTTTGAACTTCTTCCAAAATTCCTCGGTGTTCTCCTTTTCTTCCTCGAACCATTGGTCCTAAAATTACAATCTCTCGTTTTTTGGGAAGTTTGATGGTTTGATCTACTATATGGTCTATTGTTTGACGAGAAACCAACTTATTGCATTTTGGGCAGTGCGGCTTACCAATCCTGGCGAATAAAAGGCGGAGATAATCATATATTTCCGTTATAGTACCAACTGTAGAACGGGGGTTATGAGACGCTTTTCTTTGATCAATAGAAATAGCTGGTGAAATTCCCTCTATCTTATCAACATCGGGTTTGTCCATTACCCCTAAAAACTGCCTAGCATAAGCGGATAAGCTTTCAACATATCTTCGTTGACCTTCAGCATACAAAGTATCAAAAGCCAAAGATGATTTGCCACTTCCTGAAAGCCCAGTGATTACCACTAGTTTATTCTTAGGGATATTGAGATCAATATTTTTCAAATTATGAACCCTGCACCCTTTAATTTTAATAAAATCTTTATCCATTTTTAGAAAACCTTTATTTGTAAACATTTATTATAGCCGAAATTTTCAATAGTTTCAAGTAGATAGATAAACCTCAATATATTAGACAAATTGATTGTGAGGGTTTAGAATGTTTTTAGGATATTTTATGCCAAAAAAATTTAAATTTTTGTTAAAAAAGAAGGTTCCTCAACTCCCCCGAACTACTGGGGTTTATACTTTTAAAAATGGAAGGTTGTTTCTTTATATTGGTAAAGCAATAAATATCAGAAAAAGAGTTAAGAATCATTTTCAGCAACCAGTCTACCGAGATAATTTATTTTTAAACAAGGTTAAAAAAATTGGCTTTATTGAAACCTATTCAGAAATCGAAGCCTTACTTTTAGAAGCAAAATTGATTAGACAATATAAGCCAAAATTTAATATTTTATGGAAGGACGATAAAAATTATTTTTACATAGAAATCACAAAAGAAGATTTTCCGAGAGTTTTGTTAACACACCAAAAAAAAGATAACTTAAAATCTATTTACGTCGGACCCTTTGTTGAAGGAAAATCACTTAAAGCGGTCTTAAAATCCTTAAGAAAAGTGTTTCCTTATCGTACTTGTAAAACCCTGCTAAAACGGCCATGTCTTTGGTATCAGTTAAGACGATGTTCAGCCCCGTGTTTATTAAAGTCAAAACTTGGAAAACAAATACCTACTACCGAAAAACGGATAAAAGAAGAGTCTCAACAAAATGTTAAAAATCTCATAAGAGTTATTCAGGGAAAGAAAAAACAAGTTTTACAGAACCTGACAAAAGAAATGAAAAAAGCAGTAGATAAAGAAAATTTTGAGCAAGCTGCTAAAATGAGAGATCAAATTTTAGCTTTGGAAAAAATTGTAGCTCATACTAAGATTATTGAATATCCAAAAATTCCAGAATACAAATGGAATGACATCCAAAAGATTTTACAAAAAGCTATAAATATAAAAGGGGGAATATTACACATCGAAGCTTATGATGTTTCTAATATTCAGGGCAAGAAATCTACAGGGGCAATGGTTGCTTTTGTTAAAGGAATTCCAGACAAAAATCTTTACAGGAAATTTAAAATCAAAAGTGTGGCTAAACCAAATGATGTGGCAATGATAAAAGAGGTTCTTAAAAGAAGATTTTCACACCCTGAGTGGCCATATCCAGATTTGATTTTAATTGATGGAGGAAAAGCTCAGTTAAACGCTGCTGTATCAAGTATTAAATACCAAGTATCAAAAACCAAAATTCCAGTGATAGCTTTAGCTAAAAGAAAAAATGAACTTTATATTGAGGGTCGAAAAAAGCCGATTTTGCTTAATAAATTACCAAGGGAAATCTTTAATTTAATTTTACAACTCCGCGATGAAGCCCACAGATTCGCTTTGAAATATCATCTCAAATTAAGAAAAAAGGCTTTACTAATATAAAGGTTATTGGTATCATTAATATGTTATGAGAAAGTTTATCTCTCAGATTATAGCTGGTATTCTAGGTCTTTGGCTGGCAGTTACTTATGTTTCTGGTGTAGTATTGAACGTTGTTCCTGGAGAATCAAATTTTTTTGGAATCCCTTTTACAACAAATTGGCACATATTAATTCTTATCGGATTTGTATTAGGTATAATCAATTTTTTTATTAAGCCGATTTTAAAGGTAATTACTTTTCCTTTAAGAATGGTGACCTTGGGACTCTTTGGTTTAATAATAAATATGGTGATAATTTGGGTAGTAGACCTTCTCTTTTTAGAACTAACAATCTCAGGAATTTTGCCTCTTTTTTGGGTAACTATTATTATTTGGGGATTAAACCTTGTTATTCCGCGGTTTGTACCTAAAAGAAAAGAGGTAATAATAAAACAATGAAACAATATTTAATTTTTGCCCAAATTGCAGTCTCTGTACTTTTGGTTATCTTTATACTATTACAACAAAGAGGAACTGCTTTGGGTTCTGCTTTGGGTGGCGGAGGAGGAGAATTTTATGCTACCCGCCGGGGCCTACAAAAGAAAATTTTCCTTGCTACTATAGTCTTGGGAAGTCTTTTTATTATTTTGGGTCTCTTAAATCTTTTAATTCAATGAGGTATCGGAAATTCCCAAACTTTTCTCAATGGAGACAAGTTTTTAAAATACTTAAAAAAAGCGAAAAGATAATAATTTTAGCTCTTTTTGTTTTAGCTACCAGTTCTTTAATTTTTTTGTTAGTTAATTTCTACTTTAATCATACTGAAATTGCCCCAGCTACTGGAGGAATCCATAAAGAAGGATTAGTAGGACAACCACGATTTATTAATCCTATTTATGGTGAAACTAATGACGTTGACCGAGATTTAATTGAACTCATTTTTTCTGGCTTAATGTCTTATAACAAAGAGGGTCAAGTTGTTAAAGGTTTGGTAAAAGAGTATAAAATTTCTGAAGATGGAAAGCTTTATGAATTTTATCTAAAAGACAACATTCTTTGGCATGACAACAAACCACTCACAGCTGATGATGTTGTCTTCACTATAAAAACAATTCAGAACTCAGATTATAAAAGTTCTTTAAGAACTAATTGGGTGGGTATAGAAATAGAAAAGATCTCAAATATAGCGTTTAGTTTTAAATTAAAAAATCCATATAATTCTTTCCTCGAAAATTGTACAGTAAAAATAATACCCAAACATATCTGGGAAAATATTTCTCCGGAAAACTTTACTCTTTCTCCGTATAACCTGCGGCCTATTGGATCAGGTCCTTTTAAATTCAAAGGTTTAAAACAAACAGATACCGGCTTTATTAAATCATTGAGTTTAGAATCTAATCTTAACCACCATGAAAAGGTTTCTTTCCTTTCCGATTTATTTTTTCAGTTTTTTGAAAAAGAAGAAGACTTAATTGACGCTTTTAACAGAAAAGAGATTAACGGTTTTTCTTTAGCGTCATTAGAAAATTATAATCTTATCAAAAATGAAGAGGTTGTATTCTATTCTTTCCCTTTACCAAGATACTTTGCTGTCTTCTTCAATATCCAAAAATTCAAAGCTTTCTCAGAATACGACGTAAGAAAGGCCCTAAATTACGCTGTCAACAAAGAAGAAATTGTTGAACAGATAGGTTCTGTTTTGCCTTCTATAGAAAATGATGTGAAAATTGTCCGAATTGTTGAATCCCCTGTTTTACCGGAATTTTTTAACTACGAAAAACCTTCAAAAAGTTATGAATTTAATATTGAAGAAGCTAAAAGTCTTTTAGACAAAGTAGGTTTTAAAGAAAATGAAAACGGTGTGAGAGAGAAAACTAGCGAAAAGAAACCTGCCTTTCAGTTCAAAACTTCTCTTAATGTAGGTTCTCGGGGTAAAGATGTAGAAGAACTTCAAAAATGTTTAGCCAAAGACTCAAAGATTTATCCTGAAGGAGATATTACGGGTTATTTTGGATCATTAACTAAGGCAGCTGTAATTCGATTTAAAAAACAATATGTTGAGGGCGTAAAAGGAACAGGTCTTGTAGGAAGTAAAACCCGGGCAAAATTAAATGAACTTTGCCTACCTGCTACTCAAGAAACTTTATTACTCCAATTTACTTTAACTACGGTTAACCAACCTCAGCTAGTTGCTGTAGCCTCTCTTTTGAAAAGCCAATGGGAAAAACTAGGGGTTTCAGTTGAAATTGAAGCCTTAGATATATTAGAACTCAAACCCATTATTAAAGAAAGAAATTATGACAGCTTGCTTTTTGGAGAAGTATTGGGAACTCTTCCCGATCCTTTCCCTTTTTGGCATTCCAGTCAAAAAAATGACCCTGGTTTGAATTTATCAGGTTATGAAAATAAAGACGTTGATAAGTTATTAAAAGAAGCTCGGGAAACTTTAGATGAAAACCTTAAGAAGGAAAAATATGAAGAATTCCAAGATATATTAATTGAAGATGCTCCTTGTGTATTTTTATACAGTCCTGATTATCTGTATTTAGTCTCTGATAAAATAAAAGGGATAAATACAAAAAAATTAGTCAACCCAGCTAAAAGATTTTCTAATATCGAGAACTGGTTCATAAAAACTAAACGAGTATGGAAATAAATCTAAACCTCAAACAACCAGACATTAGATATTTAAATGACATGCGAGAAGTTATTTATGATAAAGAATGGCTGAAAGAAGCCCCTAATTTGGAGCTTTATTATATGTACCGAGGAGTTAAACAAAAGGATAATTTAAGATATGATATTACTGTTATTCCTTCGAGGATGCTGGGCCAGGAGTTTGTAAAAACTAAAGGACATGAACATTCTGATAATT
>SDBT01001011.1_pt1 | contig 47715 bp, 48 predicted proteins | sample 2277101 | NCBI WGS metagenome assembly SDBT01 (sample SAMN10404973, study PRJNA504765) | marine sediment metagenome | isolation source: marine sediment core GS10_PC15, 103 cmbsf | place: Arctic Ocean: Southern Knipovich Ridge | collected 2010 | reverse complement strand
TCATTGTGAATATACCTCAAAGTCGTCAGAGTTTGATGGATTAAAACCTTTTGATTTTTAATATCTCAAAATCTTTAGATTTTGAGTATTTATAAACCGAAGGTTTATAATAGCCCCGAGCAGATTCGAACTGCTGTCGGTATTGGTTTGTGGTCGGTGGTAAGTGGTTTGTGGTTCAACATTTTTCTAGGATTCGAACCCAGTTGCCGAACTACTCGGAAAAATCAGAGATTTTTCTGAGTTCTTAGAAATTTTCAATTTCCAAGACATTTATACCACCCCATGTATTTTTATAAAAGTAAAGTTGAACTTGTATTTATAATTTTTGAAAATCCTCCTTAGTTGGTGAAAGTTTTTTTCAGAAGTCTATTCTCTACTTTAACTAGATGGTGAATTTCCAATAAGATCAAGCCCCCGACAATAATAATGATAACTGTAAGTATTAGAATATACATTTTGATCTGAGCCATCTCAGAACTTTTAACATTAAAATTTGTACTAACTTCTTGTTTTTCATTTATTATTACTTCTATTGTGTACACCCCAGAAGGTGTTTCTTCTGGAACTTTAATTGAAGATAAAAAAGAGGCCTGGGTTTCAACAGCTTTTAACTCTCTTCTAGAATTAAGAATTATGCTCCCTTTTTTAAGTTGATAATCTAATCGAATATCATGCCTTCCTGCTTTTTCAATGTTTTTAATTGCAATCTGGAATTGCAGCATCTCTCCTGCCTGAACCTTTTGATATTTATCTGGGATAGTTACAGAGAGTTCAAATGCAGAGATAAATTGTGAAGTTAAAAGAATTGCAATAAAAACAAAAAACAAAATTCTCCTCCCGTTCATTTTCTACTCCTCTTCCCTAAAACCCCAAATCTTTTAGAAATTAAAATAAAGAAAATAACCAAAGCTAATCCCACAATAAACATAGTAGAAAGAATAATAAATAAAAATTCGCCCCTTAATCTATCTGATAGAGAAAATACATCCTTTTTTAGTTGAATATCAACCAAAACCCAAAAATTAGTCTCACCTATTTCCTTTACAGTTCCTCTAAGTAACATATTGTCAATTTCTTCTTCAATTTGTGTTTCTCGTTCCTTAATTTTAGTTATGTCTTCTTTAGGGTAAATATATCTAAAAGAAACCAAATTATCTCCTAATTCCATTATTTCAGTTTCTTCATTTGAGAGAATATTAGAGGCAATTCCAGGATAATCATTATAGATTGTCTCATCATTACCAAACATAAATCCAAATTCTTTGTCAAAATCAGGATGCGATAAATAAAATCCATTAGGGTCTATAAGGAACATCAAGTCACCTCTTTTTTGTTCTTCATGAATGTGGTCTAAGAAATGTTCAGCATAAATATTTATTATGATTATACCTTTTGAATTTCCTTCGCCGTCAAAAACAGGAGTTGAATATCTAATTACAGGAATATAAGCAGGCTTCTCTTCTGTGCCCCTATTTTCTATTTCACCATCTTCAACATTTAAATCAAGAGGCGAGATAAATATTTCTCCTAATTTCAAATCGATTGTTTCTGTAAAATAATATCTATCTTTTTTATTTTGAAGATTACTGAGAATCTCTGAAATTCCTTCTCTGGAATCAATATTCACTATCTCTTGTCCGTTTTCATCAATATATCTTATTTGGTGGAATATATTCTTTTCATTAGCGAAAGATAAAAAGTCTTTTTCTAAATTAGCTTTAGCTTTTTTACTATCAGAATTTATGACCTCATCCAAACTAGACAGTTTGCTTAGGAACAAAACATCTCCATGAACTTCTTGTAAAAAAAGATCAATTTGTTCTACATTATCTATGACCTCTTCATTTAATCTAGAAAGCTCGCTAAACGCAACCATATTTGAATGCACATTAAAGAAAAAATAACCTATAAAAGCTGATGGTAGCATAATAATAACAAATAATCCAGTAAATAAGATTATAAATAATCTTTTTTCTTTGAAGGTTTGTTTTTTATCCATCCTCAAAATAACCCCCCAAAAAATCTTTTAATCCCTGCCCAAATCCCTGTTTCAACAGAAAAACCCAATTCAAATTCTTCAACAATTCCGGCATATTCAACATTTAATTTAAGTTTGTATTTTCCCTGCTTTAATTTTAGCTCATCAAATCTTTTTATTATTGATACATCTGTATAAACCCTGATTTCTTCAAAGTTTCTGTACACTTCATTTCCATCTTTATCCTCGAAAATGTAGACTAGCCTGGCAGGAACATGTTTTCGTCCAAAGTTTTGGAGAGTAATCAAGACAACCAGCTTATCAGAGCTGCTTAGAGTGTTTTCTTCTATGTCAAATGTGATGTCAAACAGCTCTTCTGGAATTGGTTCAGAATAGAACTTTACTTCTAAATTAGCCCAGTCAGAATTATATATATTTGAATAAATATTACTAAGGTCCAAACTAACATCATAATAAATAATCCTTGCTGAAACTATGTTATCATAAGTTGCCCCATATTTTCCGTAGTTCAAATAAAAAATATTATTCCAGTTATCTCTCGCTGGAGTTAATTCCATAAAACCACAGCATTGCTCTGAACCATGACATACTGTTGTTGATTCATTTGTTTCTAAACTTCTAGTTTCCCATCTTGTACACAACTTGATTTCATCAACATCCCAGTTAAACATGGTGTTTTCTACAGTTAAGTCAATAACACCTTTTGTGCTTTCATTCCCATCATTATCAGCATCATAGTCAGTTCCTGTCTTGTATTCAAGAGCAATTGTTATCTCTTCCTCAACTTCTGCTTCAACCTCTTCCTTAGTAAGTTTTTCTTTAATCTTTTTCTTAGCAGGCTCTTCTTCGGCTTCCTCTATAATCTCCTCCTGGAAAGGATTTTCAGTAACACATTCTTGTTCTTCAGTAGTTTCAGATTCACTACAGTCTTCATTTACACTAATACAAACTTTTGTTTGATGATCATTAATGCAATCACCCCACTCTCTGCAAGTTGTTGAAGCTATGCAAGTTTCTTCAACTTCTGCCTTTTTTCGAATATATCCTTTATCATCCTCTTCACTTTCTTTTTCTTCCTTTCCATCACTTTCTTTCTCTTCTTTTTTAGATTCTTCTTCTTTCTCTTTGTCCTTTCTTTCATCACCTTTCTCTGCTTGTTCTTTTACTTCGTCCACATCCCCTGTCTCTTCCTCTATTTCTACTTCGAAATAATCTTTTTCCAATACTATTGAATACCACCCTGTCCCATCATATAATTTTAATCTTTTGGAATTTACATCAAAATAAATCATACCTAATTCAGGTTCAGCAGGTTCTGAACTTGGTTGAAGTATAAATAAATCTTTAATTGAAATAGAAGGGACTCTAATTTCAGCATCTGCTTCATAAAATGGATTTCCATCATCATCTTCATCATAACTAAATGCACTAACTCCTGTAAATAAAGTTAGAACTAATAAAATTCCAATACTGAACATTATTATTTTTTTATTAATCATATGTTCCTATTAGGGTTATTGATAAATCTTCAATCTCTCCCCCATTTCCTCCTGAATCATATTTAATTGCAACTGCATCTCCTTGTGAAAGACTTACACTAAAAGTTAAATCAGAACCGCTTATTATCCCCTGGATGTCTTTGCTCAAACTTGTATCTGATAAACTATTTTTATTACTTCCACTCATTAAAGTAATTGCAGATGTTTTAGTTCTTGAATTTGATTTAGAATCCCATAAAATTCCAGTAATTGTCATATCTCTATCAACTATCCAAGCCATCTCTGTAACTGATCCACTTATTCCTCCATCTGTTCCTAATGCTAAATATCTATCATTTTTATTTAATTTTCCATCAACAGTTGAAATAAAACTAACATATTGTACTGAACTTCCGCCTCCACCTCCAAAACTCGCTGAACTAATACAACTTCCATTTCCTAATAAAACCTCATCATTTGAACATTCAGTTGAAGCTGAAGTATCTGTGTCAATAGTATAATTTAATTCGCTATCATAAGTTATTGCAGAACAACTTCCATCAGCAGTACAATTTGTATCACTTGATGCTTGACAATTTGTCCCATCTTCTAAACAAACTAATTTATTATTTGAATAAATATTTCCACTAGCATTTATATTTCCATTAATAAACATATTTCCAGCATAAGACAACCATCCAGAAACAAGACTAAACCAAGTATCTCCATCAGTCCCATTAACTCCAGGAATCCCTTGTGGTCCTTGACTGCCATTAATTCCATCAACACCATCTGTTCCATCAACTCCTGCTTCACCTTGTATTCCTTGAATACCCTGACTCCCATTAACTCCTTCAATTCCATCAGTCCCATTAACTCCAGGAATCCCTTGTATCCCCTGTAGACCTTGTATTCCTTGAATACCCTGACTCCCATTAACTCCGTCAATTCCATCAGCCCCATTAACCCCAGCAATCCCTTGTATCCCCTGCAGACCTTGTATTCCTTGAATACCCTGACTCCCATTAACTCCTGGTTGTCCAATAATTCCAGTCAAATAACTTCCATCACCAAGATAATAATCTGCAGTTAAATTTCCATCAACTTCTAAATCCTTGCTAATCAAAAATCTATCTGCAAACTCATGAATATATCCCTCTAAAATAAAATTAATAACACTGCCTATTGTAATACTGTTATTTGTTACATCCCCTCTATCTGTAATTGTTTGAAGTGTATCATTTTCTGAAAAGGAGATATTTTGAACTTGGCAATTTGTTCCATCTGCTAAACAAACTTTTGTATCATTTATATAAGCGTCATTAAAATAAGCTGTGTCTGTTACATTTAACAAAGCATTTATTGTAGTTGCATAAGAATTAGCTGAATCCACAAAAAAAGCTCTTGTTCCAATTGCGTCTTTATAAATTTCAAAATTCATTCCTGCAGAAGATTCAGCAGAAGGGTTTGGGGCATAACTTCCCAACGAAAGTCCTTTCCCAGAAAATTTCCCTTTAACATTAAATAATTTTCCTACTGGAAGATTTTCAGTATTTATAAGTATAAATCCTCCTGCCTCGTCATGAGTATCTGCCCACAACCAAGAACCAGATTGGCTATTTCGAGGATTTACAAAATGACTCATTCCAACATATGTTTTATTTTCTGAAATTATAAAAATAGATGTTGTATTAGGAAATCCTAAAAAATCTTCTTTTGGACTAATACGGATTAAGTTTTTGTCACAAGAACTTACAAAATCAAAAACACTATTTGAAGAGCAATCTCCTGAAACACCATACTCTGCTCCAGCAAGTCCTTTTGTACTTTCTAACATTCCTGCCGTACTTTCATCAACATCCTTTCTTAAATAATTAAAATGAGTTAATCTTTTTCTTGGAAGTTGCGGAACTCCATCAATTGAGATTTCCATAAAATAATCTTTAGAAGTATCATTACTGGCGGCAGATACTCCAGGAACTTCTGCCTTCCATTGTCCCCAATTTCCTGTTGTCAGATTTTTTGTTACAGAATGAACTAAATTCCCCCCTGTTTCATTATCATAAACATCAAATGTGAATTCAAAGGTTCCTTGTTGAAATTCTGTTCCTTCAAAATACTGGCCCTGAAAAACAGCAATATCTGAGGCAGCAGAAACAGTAACAGAACTAGCTACTAAAACAAGTAAAACTATCCACCACCTCATTTTTCACCTCTTTTTTACTAAATTGGGAGTTTTTATTTAAAAGCTTTCTCTTTTCTTTCCCTAAATAAAAGGTACAATATCAATGCTAAAATCAATAAAGAAGATATTTGGATAATAACCCTTATATTACTCTCTTTTCCTAAGATAAATGATCCTGAGAGGGGGTATGGCAGATCACAAAGGTTTTCAAATTGGCTAAGATACAAGTTAGTCTGATCAAGTGTAAGGCTTGTTTCTGCCAGAGTATTTATCTGGGAAGTTAATAATTCTAGTTCAGGAGAAGTATAATCAATATTTTTTTCTTTCTGGATGTGCAATCGCAATGATTCAAATACTATATTACAAATTAGAGGTTCATTTAATAACACTTCTCTAAGTTCAGATAGGCATACTCCACAATCTTCAGCACAATTGCTGCAGTTTTCTAATAATCTACATGCTCCCTCCCCACAATACAAACCCCCACCAGTACCCCTTCTTTCATCAATTGGGGATATCTCTTTGGTTTTTTCAGTTGGTTGCTGCTCTTCTTGAACCATAATAAAGTCATCCCTATAACCTAACTCCCCTTCAAAAAAGGTTATTTCTGCAGAGACAAGGGATGAAGCTAAAAAAATAGTAGAAAGCAATAAAATAAAACCTCTCTTTTTCACATTAACACCTCTTTTTTAGTATGCTTAATGATGAACAACTATATATAATTTTCTAACATCAACAACCAATAGAAAATAGCCCCGAGCAGATTCGAACTGCTGTCAGAACCTCCAGGGGGTTCTATGCTTGGCCACTACACCACGGGGCTGTATAAAACACAAGAATAAGTTTATAATATAAAAAGCTTTATTTTTTGAATTCCTTCTTCTCTTCTGGCTTTTCTTCTTTTTTAGGAGCTTTTTCTTCTTTAACTTCTTTTTTCTCTTCTGATTTTTCTTCTTTTTTAGGGGCTTTTTCATCAACCTTTGCTTTTTCTGCTTTAACTTCTTTTACTTCTTCCTTCTTCTCTTCTGATTTTTCTTCTTTTTTAGGAGCTTTTTCATCAACCTTAACTTCTTCTGCCTTAGTTTGAGCTTTGCTCGAACTATTTGGTAAAATAACTTCTTTTTCCTCTCCTTGTACTTCTTCCTTTTTCTCTTCTTTCTTTTCCTCTTTTTCAGGAGCTTTTTCTTCAACTTTAACTTTTTCAATCTTCTCCTCAACAGGCTTTTTCTCTCTTTCAATATACAACGCAGATATATCTAAAATCCTTATTGGGTAAATCTTCTTAAGATCGCTCTTTAATGATCTCTGCAACCCATAATTCATTAATTCCCTTATTGCGTTTTCAAAAGTCAGTTTTGATAAATGCTCTGATAAAGAAGCGATTGCACTCTTTCTCAAAGAACTAGAAATAGAACCTTTTACCTTGACGTTTGGTATGAATAATGCCTTCATCCTTACCTTTTTTTTATCAGATGTCATGCATGTAAAAGATAAATCAATCCTTTTCTTACCTCTTCTAACAAGCCTCCTAATAGATGCAAGAGTGAGATAATAACCAAAAAGCTCTGTAATTGCTCTATCACCCTCTATCCCTGTAATAACAAACTTGAGATTTTTATTTTGTTGTTTCATATCCCTTGTTAAACTCATCAAATTTACAGTTAGTGCTCTTCCTATAAGTGATTGAGTTTCAAAGGCATATATCTCTCCAATTATCTCTTTCTTAAAGGATGCAGGTGCCAATACCTGAATCCATTTCTTTTTCTTTATCCTTTTTTCTTTCTTAGCTTTTTCTTCTGCCATTTTGTTATTAAGAAAAAGTGTTGATTTAAAAACTTATTGTTTATACGTCTAAATTAACAACTTCCCTTGCATGCTCCTCTATAAACTTCCTTCTTGGCTCAACCTGATCTCCCATTAAAATAGAAAATATCTCGTCAGCCTTAACAGCATCTTCAAGTGTAACTCTAAGCAAAATTCTTTTTGAAGGATCCATTGTTGTTTCCCATAACTGTGTAGGATTCATCTCCCCTAAACCTTTATACCTTTGGATATTAGCACCGTCTTTCCCGACTTTTTCTAAAACTTCCTTTAATCTATTCTCATTATAGACGTAAGCCTCTTCCTTACCTTTCTTAACTCTGTAAAGAGGGGGCTGTGCAATATAGATATAGCCAGCTTCAATAAGCGGCTGCATGTATCTGTAAAAGAATGTAAGCAATAATGTTCTTATATGTGCTCCATCAACATCCGCATCTGTCATAATAATTATTTTATGGTAGCGGGCTTTGTTAACATCAAATTCCTCCATAAACCCAGTGCCAATAGCAGTAATCATTGTGGTAATTTCCTCATTATGGAATATCTTATCCAGCCTTGCTTTCTCAACATTAAGGATTTTTCCTTTTAGAGGCAGTATTGCCTGGAATGCCCTGTTCCTTCCTTGCTTAGCTGAGCCACCAGCAGAATCTCCCTCTACAATATACAATTCACACTTAGAAGGGTCTCTATTGCTGCAGTCTGCTAACTTTCCGGGAAGGCTTCCATAATTTAATGCTCCTTTTCTTCTTGTTAGTTCTCTTGCTTTTCTTGCTGCTTCCCTTGCTGTTGCTGCATTGATGGATTTATCAATTATTCCCCTTGATATTTGAGGGTTCTCTTCCAAAAAATGCCCAAGTTCTGTGTTGATAACAGATTCAACAATTCCTTTTACTTCTGAATTTCCTAGCTTTGCTTTTGTCTGCCCTTCAAACTGCGGCTCTGGCACTTTAACAGAAATAACTGCTGATAAACCTTCCCTAACATCATCTGAGCTTAATTTTGTATCACCTACTTTGTTCTTTTCAATATAACTATTCAATGTTCTTGTTAAAGCTGTCTTAAAGCCAGAAAGGTGTGTGCCCCCTTCAATTGTATTAATATTATTGGCAAAGGAAAAAATATTTTCCAGATAGCTGTCATTATACTGCATTGCTATCTCAACTTCGCAATCATTCTTTTCCTTATTAAAGTAGATAACATTATGCAATGGGTGCTTGTTACGGTTAAGATAGTCTACAAAGCTGATTATGCCACCTTCATAATAGAACTCTTCCTTTTTATCGGTTCTTTCATCTTCAATACTAATTCTTACTCCCTTGTTTAAAAAAGCCAGCTCCCTCAATCTGTTTACTAATATATCAAAATGGAAGATTGTTTCAGAGAATATCTCATCATCAGGCATAAATGTTATTGTTGTTCCGCTCTTATCGCTTACTCCTGTTTCTTTTAACTCTGTAACTGGCTTTCCTTTTTCATATTCCTGAGTATAAACCTTGCCGTCTCTTCTTACCTCAACCTTCAGTTTCTTTGATAAAGCATTTGTACATGAGACACCCACACCATGCAGCCCTCCACTTACCTTATAGGCCTTTTTGTCAAATTTACCGCCTGCGTGCAGCTTTGTCATGACAATCTCAAGTGCCGGCTTATTAAACTTAGGCATAATATCAACAGGAATGCCTCTTCCATCATCACTCACTGTGATGCTTTCATCTTTACGGATGATTACCCTAATAGTCTTGCAGAATCCTGCCATAGCCTCATCTATAGAATTGTCTATTGCTTCATAAACCAGGTGGTGCAGCCCCATCAAGCTGGTATCCCCGATATACATCGCTGGACGTTTTCTTACAGCGCTTAAGCCACCTAACACCTGGATGTCCTTGGCATCATATGTTGTTTTTTCCATTTTTTTAATTATGACCTTTTAACTAAATCATGTTTAAATTACTGGGTAAAAATTGCTAATTTGAGATGAATCTCTACCATTCCTGAACATGAATTCATTTATAAATCTTTCTAAAAAAAATGAGATTTTTTAGAAGCCTAGAAATGCCTCTGGCATTTCTTTTGTTTCTATAAAATTTTGCCTCAGAGGGCCTGTAAAGCCATAATTTAGTTGTTTCAGCCCCTCGGAATAAGCCTTATATTGCATCTAAGGGGCTTTTGATCTCTTTTAAATTATCAGTTCTTAATCTTGTATAACCCTGTGTAGTCTTTATATCAGAATGCCCTAAAAGTTTCTGGATGCTTTCAATAGGAACTTTATCTTCCAGAAGGTGTGTTGCAAAACAGGCCCGTAGTAAATGTGGATAAACTCTTTTTTTAATGCCTGCTTTTTTAGCAGCCTGCCTAACAATAGCTTCAGCAGTTCGTATTGCAATATGCCGGCCATAATAGTTATCAAATAAATATATAGAATAGTTTGGCCTTTCTGCTAAATATCTCTTTAAATCCCTCAGAAAATGCTGCGAAGTTATTACAAACCTATCCTTGTTGCCTTTCCCTTTCTTTATGAAGATTATGTTGTCATTAATATCCTCAATCTTAACCTTAACACACTCTCCAACACGCATACCAGAAGAATAAAGTAATTCAATCAATAATTTATGTTTCAGTGATTTTGTTTTATTAATCATCCCCACAATTTCTTCTTTTGATAATACAGGTGTTAAATCATTAGGAACTTTGGAACGTTTAATCCTCTTGAATAATCTTTTTCCCATGTAAGATTCATAATAACATTTTAATGAATTAATCACTGCATTAAGGCTTCTTGGACCAGCACCATTAATAACTAGATAATTTAAGTAAGATTTTATATCAAAAGATGAAACACTTCTTTGCTCTTTCTTAATAAAGTCATGAAATTTATTGATATGATATAAATAAGCGTTGATTGTTTGCTTACTATAATTTCTAACCTTTAATTCCAAAACGAAATTCTTATATTTTTCTTTTAAGATATCTTTTGTTCTTGGTACATTTTTAATCTTAACATCATCAAATAAGGCCATAATAACCACCTCCAGAACCAGTTATAGAGCATTTACATTTATATATCTCACGCCCGTGGTTGGCAAGTGGCAAGTGACATGTCTAAAACGCTTAATTCCTTAAAATTTTGCCCCTACAGGCCTTCTCGCACTTGCCAAACAAGTTGGCAAGTGACACCTATAAAAACCAATTTCATTGCGTTTAATAGGTGTTAAATACAATAAAATTTCCATTTCTTAGACGAGAAAAACGGGGGAGTTCGTGCTTCGCACATATAGCCTTTTGCTTCGCAAAAGAAAATAAATAAAATTATTAAGGGGGGACAAAAACCAAATATAATAAAAAATGAATCCGAAAATATTACAAAAACAAATCGAATGATTTATAAATAAATAGTTGTTCCTAAAGAATAATGACAAATCCAGACCCATTAGAAAAACATGAGAAAGGAGCAGATGTTGCAATAGTACAAATGCCACTGCCAATTTATGAAAAAGAACTGACTCCACAAGAGAGAAATATGCATACAGCGTATTGGAATAAATTGACTGAGTTAGTGCCAAATAAATACTTTTCACCAGATAGACCTATTCTGAATTTTATTGAATTAGGGCTTGGATTACCTACTTTAAGTGGACAGATAAAAAGCACAGGACATAGTACTGGTTTAGTGGATCTTATGGATTTTAGTGGACCAAGCCCAGACTTTGAAGCAATAAAAGAAGTAATTTGGGAAGCAGGACAATCAAGAGTTTTTATGTTGTCTCCAATGACATGTGGTTATGAGATTTTTTCAGATATGGTTAAAGCAATTAAAGAACTATATCCCTCCTCATTAGTAGTGGCAGGAGGCCCACACGTATCAAAACTTCCAAAACAAACATTGGAAGAAGTACCTGGTTTAGATATTGTCGCTACAGATCAAAAATTTACAACCCAAGATTTAATAAGGGCAATATTTCATGGAAACAGCTTAGAATCAGTTGATGGGATTTTTTATAGGCAAAATGGTAATGTTGTTCAATCCAGACCACTTAACGTTGGGGTGAAATTAGAACAGAGTAAATGGGAAGAAACTCCTTTAGACTTAGATATCTTACCATCAAGATATTCAGAATCATCTTGGGGAAGAATATACACTGCATTAGGATGTGCTTATAACTGTGCTTATTGTGCGGATATATTACATAAAAAGAAAAAACCAAAAGTATATGATTTAGATGATGTTATGGCTCAGGTAGATGTGTTAAGAGAAAAGTTTGGAGTTGGCTTATTCTATATTGGAGATGAAACATTTACATATGACCCTGAACATGCCAGAGAATTTGCAGAAAGAATGGGGCAACGAAAAGACTCATATTGGATTGCACAAACAAGAGCAGATTGTGTTGATATGGAAACTCTTGAAACATTAGCTGCTAATAATTGTATTATGTTAAAGATTGGTGCGGAATCAGGATCAGACGAATTATTAAAATTGATGAGAAAAGGAATCACCAGAGACCATGTTATTAATGCAACACGCATGGGAAAAGATGCTGGATTAAATGTATTTACTTATTGGATGACTGGTTTACCCGAAGAAACGCCCGAAACAATACAAAGATCAATGGATATGCAAAGATACCTATTTGAGTCTGGTACTTGTGATTTGGCTGAAGATGTAATTTTTGTTCCATATCCTGGCACCGAGATTTATCATAATCCTGAGAAGTTTAATGTCAGAATTGAAATGAAACCATGGTCACAATGGAGAGAAGACATGCCATCAGTCACGAATACCAGAATGATGACTAGTGGTCAAATCTATGATGCATGGTTATATAAGATAAACCATTTAGCAGAATTAATCAAATCACGATGAAGAATATTCCGATATTCCAAGCACCTTATATGGGCATACCAACATTTTTAAGGTCTGAATTAGTAAGAGATAGAACTAAAGTTAATTCTGATATTTGTTTTGTGGGAATACCTTATGATTCAGGAGCATCTAATAGGCCTGGAGCTAGATATGGTCCAAGAGCATTTAGAGAAGCTTCAATGATTTATGCATATTCGGTATTAGGAAAACCCTTGGATGATGTATTTGATGCAGAAGAGGGTACATCTATTTTAGACAAAGTTTCAATAATAGACTCAGATGATATCTTCATAGTTCCAGAAAATAGAGATATCTCAGAGAGGATTATTACTGAAGAAATCAAGAAGGTTCTTTCAAATGAAAGTTTTCCATTAGTTGTTGGAGGAGATCATTCAATTTCATATGCAGTTATTAGAGCATATCAAGAACCAATAACAATATTACAGTTTGATGCCCATTCAGACTATATGTCTGAAGAATACATACAAACATGCCCACATGGAACTACAATGAGAAGAGCATCTAAATTAAAAAATGTAAATAGGATTATACATTGTGGAATTAGGGGCTTACTAAACTCAAGGCAAGGACTAGAAGATACAATTTCAGATGGTAATATTGTTATCACAACTAAACAGGTATTAAATAAAGGTGCGGATGCCCTATATTCAGAGTTAGATCCAAATGAAAGATATTACATCACATTTGACACAGACTTTTTAGACCCAGTTATAGCTCCAGGAACTGGCACTCCAGAACCAGGAGGAATTGATTATTCCCTTACCAGAGAATTACTGAGAAAAACAGCAATTAATTATCAAGTAGTTGGCATTGACTTTGTTGAATTGAACCCCCTATTTGACAATACTTCAAATAGTGCTCAACACCTTGTACGTTTAGCAATTGATTTTTTAGGTGCTAGAAAAAAATGAAAATAATCTATAATCCATCTCACAAAGGTTTTAAACCAGAATTCGAGTACAATAAAGGAGTCAGAAGAAGTCATGGAGATCAACCTGAAAGAGTCGAAACTCTTGTTAGTCTCTTACAACATAGATATCTAGTTTTAAATTCAAAATTAGGAAATAATACTGTTGTGGAAAGAGTACATTCTCCAGATTACATCAGATTTTTAAGAGCAATATCATCAGATGAAGAATTTTTTTCTGAAGAGTTTAATAAAGACTCGGATGGAAATCAAATGACTCCTTATTCAGTTAGTGTTGTTAGATCAGCGTTTAGAAATATAAATGCTGTTGTTCAAGGAGCAAATTTATCTATGGATGGAAACAATACTTTTATCTTAACTCGGCCGCCAGGACATCATGCGGGATTTGACTACTCAATGGGTATATGCTACCTTAATAATGCAGCTGTAGCTGCAAAAGTAACTCAAGAAGAAGGTTTTAATGTTGGCATTCTCGATATCGATATACATCATGGAAATGGAACTCAAGAATTAGCAATAAAGTATGGTATACCTTTTGCTTCATTACATGAATCTCCAAAAGAATCTGATTCTTATATAAGAAATTCAGGTTTTGGTCATAATCAGCCTAGAAATGTGTTTAATGTACCTTTATCTGATGGCATTAATGATGATGTTTATCTAACAGAACTTGAAAGAGCATTAGATTTTTTATCCAATAATGATTTATTAGTAATTTCAGCAGGATTTGATGCTTCTCATCATGATAGGCATTCTAGACTATCATTATCTGGTGATATTTTTGAAAGAATAGGTGAACTTATTGCAAAATTTCCTTCAAAGAAGACAATTGTTCTTGAGGGAGGTTATTATGATCCAAGTACCATGTCAAGAGATGTTTTGAGATTTATAGAACCCATCGCAGGAATCTCATTTAGCCAACCCCAATATATCAGTATAATATATCATTCTGAATCCGGAAATACGGAACAGATGGCTGAATTAATCGCTAATGGTGCTCAAGAAATTGAAAATGTCAATGTTAAGGTTATGAATATAGATGGAATTGACCATAGATATATAAGACAATCAAGCGCATTAGTTATTGGGTCGCCAACTTATTATGGTGGAATGAGCTGGCAAATGAAGAGATTTCTTGATACTTTTGAAGAACATGGAATATCTCTTGAGGGCAAACTTGGCAGTGTTTTTTCTAGTGCTAATTGGATGGGGGGTGGCTCTGAGATTGCTCTGCAATCAATGCATGAGGCAATGTTTTGTTATGGTATGTTGGTTTATTCTGGTGGTGTGCATAGGGGATTACCTTATAATCATTTAGGAGCAGTTTCACAGAGAAAACCAAGAAAATATGATGAGAGAAAATCTATTAAGTTTGGTAAAGATATTGCTCTTAAAACATTAGAGTTATTTTCTAGAAAATGAAGCTTGAAAACAGTATTAATCAGATAATTAATGAATACAGATGAACCTGATCCAGATATATTAAATCAACTCTATTAACGATTTAACAGCAAATATTATAAAGTACTTGTATTTTTAATATAGAAAATGGAAATCAGAACTGCTAAAGAGAATGATGCAAAAATTATAATGGATTTTGAACTTACCCTATTTAAAAAATGGGATAATATGGATCCGATTGACAAGATAGATGAGAGCTGGTTTAATTCAGCAGATCACTTGAAACGAACTTTAAAGTTTATTAATGATAATTCCAAAAAGATATTTTTAGTATTTGAAGGAGAAAAATGTCTAGGTTATCTGAAGACAGAAATTAATGAGAGGGAGCCTTTTTTAAAAAAAATAGGTTATATCTCTGAAGCATATATTTTAGAAGAGTGTAGAGGTAAACATATTGGAACCACACTATTAGATAAAGCATTGGAGTGGTTTAGGCAAAATAATATTACTTGGACTACTGTTTCAACCCATTCAATGGACAAGGAAGCTATCGGTTTTTGGGAGAAAAAAGGTTATAAAGAATATAATAAATTCTTTAAGATGAAGGTTTAATTATTAATCTAAATCCTATATCATCGCTTCCAGAATCCATATCAAAACCAAATCTATCTGCAGATCTTAGTGATCTAGCATAGTCTAAATATGAACCCCCTTTAAGTGATTTCTTCCTTTCATCAGTAATTCTTTGTGGGTCTTCTGCGGTTCCTGTTAATAGTTTATATTCATCTTCATTAAATGAGTCTAAGCACCACTCCCATACATTTCCTAGCATATCATAAACACCAAAAGAGTTTGGTCTTTTCTGACCAACTGGATGAGTTATTCCTCCAGAGTTTCTTATGTTCCATGCTATTTCATCAAGACCGCCTTCCCATCCTTCACTTTTTGTTTTTACTGGAAAAATATCAGCTGAACCATCTCTTGCCACATATTCCCATTGGGCTTCAGTGGGTAAAGTATAATCCAAACCAGTTCTTTCCTTTAAAAACTTAGCATAAACAAGAGCATCAATCCAACTGACCCCAGTTACCGGACAATTAGGATTATCAGATGCATTGTTTTCAAAATATTCTCTGCTAATTGGAGTTTCTTCCCATCTATGCTGTGATTGTAACCAATGACTAAATTTACCATTTTGTAACACTGATGGCACATATCCCGTTTCTTCCATAAAATCGAAAAAATCTAAATAAGTAACCAATGTTTGAGCCATCTCAAAAGGAATAGATATTATCACCTTATGTCTAGGAAACTCTCTTGGATACCAACTAGGATCTACATCCTTATAACCCTGTAATTCTAATTCTTTCATAAACACTTCTAGATTTGGAAACTCATTTCCCCTCAAATAAGTACCTGAAGGTATTGATACATAGTTCTTGATATCATCTAACTGCGCCATATTACATAGGAATGATATGCCTAATAAAAATCTTTGTAAAATACTTGGTTTTTGTCCCCCTTAATGTATGTTCTTTAAGGCTCTTACGAGCTGGATAGAACCGAACTCCCCCTGTGCTTCGCACATATAGTCTGCTACGCAGGATTTATAGGAAATGGAAATTTTACTTTTCGGAACGAAATCCGCCAGAACTCCGCAATCGTATTAATTTCATTATCGCTGTAATTCTTTAAAGAACCTGATTCTATAACACGCTGTTTTAATAGAAACGATTGCTCGTAAACTGGCGGAGTATTTAACAGCCGCTAAACGGGAAATTGGGTCGCTTCCGCTAAAACGCCAAGCGTTTTTCCCAATTTCCCCAAATTGCTCACTCCACTCTGAAAAATCCGAGCTCCGTCCTGAGCCTCAGCCATATGGGGGTCTCGGAGTCGCTCGGATTTTTCGAGGTCGTTCGCAACTTCGCTTAGCGGCGATGTTAAACTCAATTTTTGTCCCGCCTCGCACAACTGAGTTGATGCGATTTCTCGACGATAATTCACAAAATAATAAGAATTATTTTTTAGAGTTGTCGAGAAACTTCGCAGTTGAAAATCTATTTATTTAGACAAAGAGGCACTAAACGAAAAAACGGAATCGGGGGCTTAAAAGTCTTAATCTTTGAAATGAATAAAATACTTTGTGTAGCAATGTATTGGAATTCAATACTCAACTACAAATAAGTTTAAATAGTTAATAATAATTCATTATCTTGAATCTTAAATGACTAAAAAAGTTAATCCAGAAACTATTGAAGAACTACATAAAGAAGCCAAATGGCAATATCAATATGAACTTAATAGGGCAAATGATATTGATAAAAAGAATGAAACTTTACTCTTAATAATCTCATTTATTTTTACTGCATCATTAGGCAGTTCTTTTGTATTAGAAAAATTATCTATAATGCCCATAGAATACAATTTTTTTTATTTAGCAGGAATTGGCATTATTGCATTAACCTTAGTAGGACACTTAATTATATGATTTACTTCATCTTGTAAAATGAATTTACCGGATACTGAAGTAATGTATGAGTCACATGCTCATATTAATAAGATATCAGTTTTAAGTTCATTATTGGAACATTATTCAAAAGAGATAAGACCATTAAAAGACCAAGTAGACAAAAAGATATTAAGACATAATGGCTTTAAAGTGGGAGTTACATTGGGCCTTATTTGTATATTTATAGGATTATTCATGAGTTTATTAGTAAGTTTAGCTTAGTTCCAATAACTTGAATAATGCTAATAATATCCCTTAAAGGTAAACTCTATGAGTCCATTAATAATTTATAATATAAATGGGAGTGATAATATGACAGAAGAAGAAAACAATACATTAGAAGAAGTGGAAGAAATTGAGCTTCCAGTAAGGAAAACCACAAAAGAAATGCTTGATAAAAAAGAGAATAAGGATTCTAATAATTCGAAATAATCTTTAGAATCAAGTAGAATAAATATTTTTTTCTTTTTTTAATTCTAATCATATTGTAAATCTATAATTCACATTAAAGATTTAAAAAATATAGATTTCTGTTATAATTCCCATATAAAAGTGATTCAACATGATTTTCATCCCAAGAATCAAAAGCCATTTAAGGCGTGTAAAATTACTGAAGATGGATAAATAGGAATAGATAATGTCTGTACAAGAAAAAAAGTAGGGATATAATACATACTTATTTATGATATTACATAAATTATTAATTAATGTTTAATAACATCAACATAAATATCTAAATCATTAGAAATATCTTGTCTAAATCTTTGAACATCTCTTATATATCCATTATCGTAAACCAAAAATATCTGATTTTTATATTTAGTCTTATATGCTTGAATATCTGCATTAATTTCATCAATAATCTCTTTTTCTTTTCCATCCCGATTACATAATTTAATCTCTAATGCAATATTTAAGTTATTGAAAGTGAAATCTGGGATGAAAGACTTAGATGAATAAGGTATTGTGACTTTCTCTCTTGAATATTTATAATTTCCAACATTAAGTATTATATCAACATTATCCTGTACTTCTTTTTCTTTATTTGGTTTTTCCTTAAAAGTTACTCGTAGTTTTGCTTTTAGAAGATTAATTAAACGATTAATAACATCTTCGGTTTTATCCATATATTGTTCGAGGCATGTAATCAATGTATTTAACTCAACCTTTACACTATTCATGGCATTTATTGCTCCAATTGGATCCCCATACACATCCTCTTCAGGATTTTCTATACTATTGCAATTATCTTTAACATGAGAATCTATTTCACTAATTTTCTTAAATAGATCATTATATTTTCTAATATATGACCTACAACCCATATAGTCTTCTTTAGATGCATTGTTTATTGTATTTTGAAGAGTTGTAGCAAGTTTAAAAAGTAATTTTAAATTGTCTTTCATTGTTTTTTGTGTGTTAAAACTTTTTCTTCTGTCATATCCTATTCACCCAAGCACGCAAGCCAATACACAGAATGTGTATTCCGTATCTTTAGCGGAGCTTGGATATAATGCTCCACAATAATCTTGGCAGTATTGACTAAAGTCGGTGTCTACGTCAAGGCCTGCGTCTTTCTTTGGAGCTTCTTTATATTCTGGTAAATAGCGAATATATTGCATTCCTTCTTCAAAATTTCCCTGAATAATCAATCCTTCAATATTAAGATACCAATCAGATGGAATTAATAATACCCACTTTTCATTATTTGTATCATATTCTGGTTTTGTAAAAAGCAGATTACCTTCCCTATCTACATAATTACAATATGAATAACTGCTTTGTCCCACATTATTTTTGCAAAACTCTTCTTCTAATTTATTCTCACAAAAATCGTCAAGAAAATCTCTTCGCATATCAGTGCATTGATTTTCGTATCCACTCTTTAATATATTTAAAAATGTTTCATAAGTCTGTTCAGCAATTGTTTCTGATTTTACCGTCTTTCTCAATCCAATTGTTACACCATCTTCGTCCTTTAGCCATTCCTCATCATACATTTCATCCCAATCACTACATCCTAAAAATTTACCAAAATCATCATGTAAGCAACGTTCATATTCTTTATCTAATTGTTCTATATCTACTGAAAGACCAAGATTATGTAAGCACTGATTCATATATTCATCAGATTCAAAACATTCTTCCATTAATCGTTTATATTCACTTTGTGCTTCTTTTATTTTTTGTTCAGTCTCCTTCCGTAACTTTTCTAACTCTTTTGTACTACTATCGTTTTCTTCATCTTTTTGTTCTGTCTGAGTTTCCTTGGTTGTTTCTGCATTATCATCTTTTACTATTGGTCGGTTAGATTCTTTAGCACAACCATTTATAAAAAGTAAAGGGATTAGGATAATAATTATAAAAATAACTTTAAACAAGTTTTTCTGATTCAAAGATTTCATTTTTTACGCCCCCATTTTATGATTTTAACATCCTGCTCAAGTCAACATTTTTTATTGTATAGACTAGACCCTCACTTGACTGAAATTCTCCGTCCATTGATTTGACATCATTGATTATAGAGCCAACATAAATATCTAAATATGGTTTTATCTGTGTGCAAAATTCGGTATGCGCTTCACTTATTTTTTGGGTATGAGTATTAATCAAATTCCCAGAGTCATCTTTTATATATAACTTAAGAGTGCCCCCAATCCAATCACACTCGTAGCCAGTTTCATCACTCATAACTATATTATACGAAATACTACCGCTATCATATCTATCTCCAACAATTCCAATCTGCCGTTTACTTTCTGTTAGTTCATCCCCCTTATTTGAAGATATTTCTTGCTCCGGTGTAGTTTGTTGGTCTTCAATCGAGTCTACAATCACCATAAAAATGAAGAAAACTATCCAGCAAATGAGGAAGATGTACATCTGAGGCTTTTCTTTCAATATCTTTTTATCTGGATATTGCTTCTTGAAATAATAATAGTAGGCTATTGGAAAACATATAATAATCCAAAATATAAGCCAAAACAGATTATACTTTCTTTTTTGTTTAGTTTTCATCTAAATCACTTTAACTAAGAATAGTAACTAACTACTTTATAAATATTGCTCTAAATTAATACCACTATTCTTCGCCCCGAACCCCTCTGAATAGCACAAATTAAAGTGTAAATGCCAAACTAATTAAAAAAATTAGGTAAAATCATGATATATAATCCCTTGAGGGGGATGTTGATTCTTTACTTTATCTGGTTCTGAAATTTCTTTTAAATTTGAAATAAATAAGACAGTTTTAGACTCTCCTGAATTAACCCTCCAATTTGAAGGTCTATGGTGTATATCCTCTGTAAAAACTTTTGGATTGATATCTTCATAATTTCTAATCAGAAGTAAGTCTCCAATATAGAAACTGCCTTTACTAGCCATTCTAATTAAAATTTTAGAAGGATAGTTTAATTCCTTTATACAAGGAAAACCATGTTTCCATATTATATATCCTTCATTCGACATTTTAATTGCTTCTTCAAAATTACCATTTTTTTCTGCATTGTATGAAACATAAATACCAAGCATATTAACCACCTCATATAACATTATGCTGTTAAATTATAAAGTTTTTTCTGTTTTAGTCCACAATTCTTTAAAGATGTAAACTTAACTTAATATATCTACAAATACGTAGAGAAAACGAAAACTTTATATAAATCAGGATACCCTACCCTACTATATGACAAAAGAAGTTTGTATTTCAGAAAGTGAATATAAGGAATTAAAAGAAGACCAAAAAATAGTTGAGACACTATCCAGCTTGGATAATTCTGTTGTTAAATCAATAAATCGTTCTTTAAGGCAAGCTTCACAGGGGCACATTAGAAGAGTTGCTTAAATTTTTTTTGATAAGTCTTCAGCTAATTTTAGATATACTTTACGATTCATTTTTATTTGTGCTATATCTTTCTTTTGAGTTTTCTTATCACCAATTGCAACCATAAGAACTAAAACATAATCATCATAAATTAGAAAATATACTCTTTTGCCCTTTATCTTTTTTTCCCTAAGGAACTTAAATCCAAGGGGGTCGCCTTGATAGGGATTTTTAGGGAGTTCCTCTTTTGTTAGCTTATCTATTTCTATTTGATCATCTTTAGAGAGCTCTTCAAACAATCTGTCAAATTCAGGTGTAGCATATACTTTATAAGGCATTTTCTTTCTTGGATTCAATATAAAGAGGACTTTTATTTAAATCTACCGCTCACTAAAGTGGATTATGAATACAAAAAAATAGATATTTCTGCTATCCTTCGCCCCCGAACCCCTCAGAATAGCACAAATTAAAGCCCCGATTCTTTAAAGATATAACAATAAAATACTAACACTAAAAGCCCCCGATTCCTACGGATATATAGTCTACTTCGTAGAAATGTATAATAGTGCCTCTTTGTCTTACAGACATATAGTCTGCTAACGCAGTAATTTATAGTAATAAATTTTCAACTGCTACGGGTAAACCAAAATTTTCTTAACACAAATCATCGCTTAATCACTCCAATCTGAAATTAAAACTTCAGATAACACGCGATTAAACGGTTCCATTTCATTCCAGCCCAAATTCTTTTTCTACACGTTTTTAATCAATAATAAAAACTAAAAAAGAACTATAGAATTTGCTAAAAATACACTCAGCACAACCCTTACGGGTACCGCTTCCTTTTGGCGGGACAAAAACTCCGCGGACGCGGTTTGACCCCACGTTGTAGGGTCAAAGAGTTTAACAAGTTTTAAACGGAAAATTCGGTCGGCTTCGCCTAAAACGCCAAGCGTTTTCCCTAATGTTTCCCAAATTGAATTTTTCAGCTCTGAAATTTCAGGGCTGCCTAAAATTTCGAGGAAAAATCCAACTTCGTTTAAAACTGATGTTAAGCGTAATTTTTGTCCCACCTCGCAGAACTCTGTTCAACGATTTCTCAGATGAGAATTCCTTTTCACATCAAAGCTCAAAGGAACTATCAATTAATTACAAATTAATTGGCACAAAATTATAAAAATAATTTTCTGTTCTTGTCGAGAAACTATGGGTTACTTCGTAACCAAATTTTTTAATATTCTCGGTTTCGCTTAATCACTCAAATCTGAAATTAAAACTTCAGATAACACGCGATTAAACGGCTACACTTCGTTTCGTTTTACTGCGTAAAATTTTTCTCAAGAGAAAAACCTAAATTTTGGATTTAATATAAAGTAAAGTTATTTCTCGGGGGCTAACGAATAATAAAATAAAATGGACTCGGGGGCTTAAGTTCATTATAAAACTAGAAATGTTCGGGGGATAAAACGTTAGAAATAAAGCCAATAATTTTTATATGAGGGCATATTTCTAAATTATATGGCAACTACAATTGAAGAATTCGCTAAGAATATAAGACAACAAATCATTCTTGATTTTCACAGTAGTGAATTGTTTGAACATAATTTACTAAAGGGGGAAAATAATGAATCTATCTTAATAGAGAGATTAAGGAAATATCTACCAAAAAAATATGCATTAAGTAGGGGAAAAGTCTTTAATTCTGAGGATAAAAAAAGTGATGAAATTGATATAATTCTTTATGATAATTTTCATAATTCAGAGATGATTAGTTTAAAGAGGGCGAGTTTAGTTCCTGCAGAAATAACTTATGCTATTATTTCTGTGAAAACAACATTAACCAAGCGGGAATTAGTAGGAGATGCTACAAAAAAAGGATGTATTGATAACATAAAGTCTGTAAAAGAATTAAAGAAAACAATGGGGTTGCCTTTAAATTTGGGTGCTGCAATTTCTACTTTCTCATATGAACCGACTATAGGGATAGTTTTTGCGTATGATTCTGATTCATCAATAGAAACTGTTGCTAAAAATTTTGTGTTTGAAAATAACAAAAGAAAGATTGAAAAAAATAAACAAATTGATAGTATATGTATATTCAATAAAGGTATAATAATTAATGATAAAAAGGAAAATAAGATTAAAATAATCCCTTCCAGTTCCGAAGAAACTGAAAAATATAAAACATTTTTGAATTTTATTATAATGTTAGTTTCTTCTTTAAATTCTGTGCCCATGACAACATTGGATTTAAGAGTTTACTTAAAACCAGAATTTTATCAAAGTCAACCAGTTGTGGAGTTTAGTCCAGAAAAAGTCAAATAACAAATAATTCGATATCAAGATACAACAATTAAAAAGAATGATCAAAGTCAAATGTAAATATTGTGGTAAATGGGCAATAGTCCGTGGAGATGAAGTTATTTGTTTGAATTGTAATGTCAATATTAAAAATAGACCAAAAAAGAATGAAATAATTACGTATATCCAAAGATTATTGGGACAAATGACAGTAAGAAAAGCTGAACACCTTGTTGTCAATATCAAGAAAATGTGTAACAAATCAACCTTTTATCATTATGTCTATTACATAGAATCTAAATCAAAAAATGAAAAAAGAAGATAAAGAGAAATTAATTAAAATCTGGAATATGTTAGATAAGGGTCAGAAGGGATACTATAAACCTACTGAAACAACAGAAAAACAATCGGAATTAATTTATGAACTAAGTAAACTATTGAATAGGAAAGACGCTTCAACATTAATCAACCTGTTATATATCCTTACAAATAAAGAAAACGAAGGAGAAGCCCCAATTCTTGAAAGATAAAACTAACTGTAACTAAGTTAGTTAAATAAAATAGACTGGGAGTTTAAGTTTTACCAATCGGTAAATTATCCATATTTGGTAGATTAAACCGAAAGATTTAAATAGATTTACCATTTTAACTAGATATACCGATTGGTAAATACAATGAAAGAACAAGAATTGATGGGATATGTAGAAAATGAAATTATAAAATCGCTTTCTTCATTAGATATAGAAACGATACAAAGGCAAGTTAAGAAAGAAGATAAATTAATTGATTTATCAATTGCAACTAAGAAAGGAGAAAGAATTCTAATAGAAATAAAATCTTCTGGCGAACCATCTTACATCTACAAAGCAATATCTCAATTAAAATATTATCAATCAGACAAAAACGAATATTTAATGGTTGCTGTACCCAGTATCTCAGAAAAGAGTAAGGAAATTTGTAAAGGAAGTGGAATTGGATACATTGATTTAACTGGAAACGTATTTGTCAAATATAATGATGTACTTATTGATAAAGTGGAGAATAAAGAATTGTCCAAAACATTCTTGCCTTCAAAGAGAAGAGTAAAAGACTTGTTTTCAGGAAACGCCTTAAGGGTTTTGATTGCAATATTAAAAGACCCCTCTCAGTATTTTACTCAAGAACAACTTTCTAATCAATTAAGACTATCTAAGGCTTACATAAATAGGATTCTAAAAACATTTGAAGATGGAATAAAAGAAGATGGTGAGATTTTGATTTTTATAGGTCCAAAAGATAATAATTTAATTAAAAATTATCCTGGAAGACAAGTGATTGGTAGATTTGATTGGGTTGATACAACTTCAAATAAAAAACGCAAACTCACAATTGTAAAGAAAAGTAAGAAATATATAATAACTAACCCAAAAAAATTACTGGATATTCTTGTTAAAAAATATAGTTTTAATGAAAACAAAATTAGGTCTTTCTATAGTTTTGAAAAAGATGTTTATAAATTAATGGGGAAAGTATCTCAGATTGGAAATGAAAATAATCTAGATTATGCATTTACACTACATGCTGGTGCTTCCTTATCAGCACCTTTTGTAAGGTTTGAAGATGTTTATTTTTATGCGAATGATAATGATATTGAGAAATGGGTCAAGTTATTGGATCTAAAAATAACAGAATTTGGAGGAAATGTTTTTTTAATTATCCCAAAGTATGATTGGATTTTAGATGACAATAAAAACAACGTAGTAAATAATATCTTACTATACCTTGATTTAATGAATTATCCTAAGAGGGGAAGAGAACAAGCAGATTTTTTAAGGAAGAAAAAAATAGGTTATTAGTATGGACAAAAAAGCAACAGATTATCCAGAAGATATTACTGAATTATCAAAATCAGTCTTATTAGAGGTCATGACTTTATTAAAGGAATACTCTAAGTCTTTGGTTTTAGTAGGAGGATGGGTGCCATATTTCTTGCTCAAAAGATTCCAAAAAAATAAAGAATTTCAACATGTTGGTTCAGCAGACATAGATCTTGTTATTGACCCAGAATTGATTAAAATTAATTGCTACAGAACAATTGCAGATATTCTTAAGAAAAATGGATATAAACAGAGTAAAGATGATAAATTCAGCTATGAACGGGATATTAATGGAGACACAATTAATGTTGATTTTATTAGTGCAGATTATCCTGAAGAAACTGACAAAATTCTTAGGCATGTCCAGCATGATTTGATGGCACGAACATCAGAAGGGGCAAAGATTGCTCTAAAGCATAATTATGAAGAAGAAATGGAGGGAGTATTACCCAATAAAGCGAAAGTGAAAATCAAGATAAAAATTGCTGATATTGTTGGTAGTTTAATAACTAAAGCTTTGGCATTAGGGGGCCGATCTAAAACAAAAGATAATTATGACATTTATGCATTAATAACAAACTATAAATATGGAGAAACAAGTTGCGCAGAAGAGATAAAACCTTTTCTTGATGACCAGGATATTAAAGAACCGATAGAAGTGATTAAAAAGAAGTTTAAGACTGAAACAAGTTTAGGTTCAGTTGGGGTAGGTGATTTTTTAAATGTCAATAATGATATAGAATATAGAAATAGAATAATAACAGATTCTTTTATGAGAGTTAATAAGTTTTTGGAATTGTTGAAATAAAAAATCCAAAATGGATAAAATTATAATGCCTCAATTTGATTCAAAAAAACATGTAAATGAATCCCCTCATATTGTGATATTAGGTGCTGGAGCAAGTAGGGCTAGTTTTCCCAAAGGGGATAAAAATGGAAGAAAATTACCATTGATGATTGATTTTATAGAAACAGTTGGGTTAAAAGAGGATTTTGAATCTAAAAGAATTGATTACTCTGGGGAAAATTTTGAGGAATTATATGATGAACTAGCGCAATCAGGTAAATATACCTCATTTTTGAAAATTATAAAAAAGAAGATGTATGAATATTTCTCGCAATTGGAAATTCCAGATGAATTAACAATCTATGACAAACTAATCATGAGCCTAAGAAACAAGGATATTATAGCTACTTTTAATTGGGATCCATTATTGATACAAGCTTATAAAAGAAATGGTCCCCCGAATCTACTCCCCCAATTAAGATTTTTACATGGGAATGTTGCAGTTGGAATATGTAAAAAAGATAAAATAATGGGAAATATAGAAAATTGTTGTTCAAAATGCGGTGAAAGATTTGGACCAATGGAATTAATATATCCAATTAAAAGCAAAAATTATAATGAAGATCCAGCAATTTCCGAGGAATGGAGAATCTTAAAAGATTTCCTTGGCTATGCTTATCTTATTACCATATATGGTTATAGTGCACCTAAAAATGATGTTGATGCAATAAGTATCATGAAAGAATTGTGGAATAAAAATAAAAGTAGGGTATTGAATGAAGTTGAAATCATAGATATAAAACCTGAAGAAGAGGTAAAAGAAATATGGAAAGACTTTATTTTTAGTCATCATTATAAAATATATAATAATTTTGAGCAAAGTTATATTAACAATAATCCTAGAAGAACATGTGATGCTTTTGCTAGCCAAACATTGAATGCAGAATTCTTAGAGAATAATCCAATACCAAAAAACCTTTCAGTTAAATCATTCCATGAATGGTTAAAACCACTCATTATTGAAGAAAAAGAGTATGCTATAATAAAAAAGGGATTTAGCATTTTACCCTGCCATAAGATAAGAACTGGCAACCAATTAAGAAAATAAAAGAAAATAATATTAAAAAGTTAGCCCCCGAGAAATAAAATAGTCTAAGCAGAGCTTAGTGATTGATAGTCCTATATTAAATCCAAAACTACACCGAGAATAAAAATACAGTCAGCACAACTCTTATGGGTACTTCTTCCTTTTGGTGGGACAAAAACTCCGTCGGACATCAAAGTCCGACTACGCCTAACAAGTTTAACTGATGTTAAACTCAATAAATCTGGAGTCCTAAAAACGAAAGAGGGCAGTTCTCCTTTACCAAAAGATTAATATATCTCCTACACTAAAGATTAATTAATCGAGGTGATCTTAATGAAAATAGCATACCTAACAATAGTATTATTCTTGGGTTCTGTTTTTGTAATCAGTGGATGCACACAAGAGACAACATCTCTCCCTGTTACTGAAAAAGATTGTGGTTCTGATATGAATTGTTATGTAGATTCATTAAAAACATGTTCTCCTGCAAAACATTATGTCTCAGAAGGAGACCAATTTGCTCAAATGAGAGTATTACTTTTGGAAGGGACAGTATGTAAAACTGAATGGAAATCAAATGGTGGAGAAATGATTTGTGAAATTCCGCAATCTGATTTAAGTAAAGTATCTGAAGAAGATTTGACCGCAGGGTATATAGTAACTGAAATATGTAGCGGAAGTTTAGCAGACCAATTGGCATCACAGATTCAAACTTAAGTTGGTCATAAAAATTTTAATTGAGGAAAACTGCCCTTGATATCTTTTACTAAATGTATCGTTTCACTCTGTGAAAGACGGACTCCAGATTTACTTTGCGGACGCAATTTTACCATACTCCGTATGGTAAAAGAGTTTAACACGCGCGGATGTTAAATACAATTCAGAATTAGACCAAATCAGTGGTTATATTTTAAATTAATACTCAATAATAATACCAAGGCACAGGCAAAAAAATTCAATCCAGAAACAATCCTAAATAGTAAATCTGGAAGAATGAATAAACTATATAAAAATGCAATTCCTGATGCAGCAGTCCATAATTTATATGAGGTGATATTAGCACTTGGTTTTTTATGGTGATACAAATCTTTTATTGTTGGCCAATATGCAATAAGGCTAATTACAGCAACACTTGCATAAGCAACAATTAATGCCTGCAATAATAATTCTTTCATAATTCTAATTAATAATAGCTGGTATATAAACTTTGGTCTAATTCTGAACTTTTCGGAACGAAATCCGCCAGAACTCCGTTCGGGTATTACTACTATAAGTCGCTGTAATTCTAGAAAGAACCTGATATTTTATCATTAAAATTAATCTGGTCACCCTCACTCGTAACTGGCAGAGTATTTAACAGCCGGCGGTGTTATATTCAATAAAATTTGAGTTCTAATTATTATAAAAAGGGGTCTGAGGTGCTACGCACATATAGTCTTGACTTCGTCAAGAGAATAATTTTGAAAAGAAAACCAAATATCTAACAAAGCATTTTTATATGATTAATTATTTAATGGCCATATGCAAAAAATATATTTATTATTTTATCTTATCTTTTTAGAACTAAAGAGGAAAATATTTGCCATAAAGTATTTTGCCGAAGTTGATGTCACAGATAATTGTAATCTTAAGTGTAAACACTGTTATCATTTTAATGGCAAAAAAGATTTTAAAACAAAGGAATTGTCTTTTGATATTTGGAAGAAAAGATTTCTCGAACTTCATAAATCCGGAATTAGATTCATGTTGTTGGTCGGGGGAGAACCCGCACTTCGAATTGATGTTCTTATGCTTGCTAATCAAATTTTTCCTTTTAATTATGTTATTACTAATGGTACAATTAAGATACCAGAATCCTTTAAACATCTATTATTTGTATCCTTAGATGGCACAAAGGAAACAAATGATTCAATTAGGGGAGAAGGTACCTTTTTAAAAATTATAAAGAACTATTCACAGGATAAACGTGTTGCAATTAATATGACTATAACAAAAGACAATTATAAAGAGCTTGAAGAAGTTGTAAAATTAGCAAAAAAAAATGGATTTCGTGGAGTAGTATGTAATATTTGTGCATCTGGTACTGATGTCAAAGTTCCAATGGCTATTAATGAAAATGAAAGAAGTATAATAATTAATGAACTGAATAGGGTAAAATCTAAATATCCCGATCATTTCCTCTTGACAAAATCAATGATAAAGTGGTATGAATTTCCAAATCATATTGGATTTTGTCATTGGGGTGATGAAGTATTACATTTTAATGTGAACTGGAACCAGAGAAGATGTTTTGGAAGTAATGCAGATTGTTCCAATTGTGGATGTTTAGCAGGAGCAATGCAAAACCCCTTAAAATTATTAAGGAATCCTAAAGAAATGATAAAACTAGTTTAAAATTAGTATTCTAATTGTCTAGAATTAAAAAAAAGAACTCTCAGACCCCTAGTGCTACGCACATTTACACTCGCCTATGGCTCGAATTTATAGAACTCAAATTTTACTCTGCGGACGCAGTTTTCCCACACTTCGTATGGGAAAAGAATATAACAGGATCCGATGTTAAACTCAATAATTTTTTGGGCTAAAAAAAAGAGGAAGGGGGCACAACATAGAATGAGTTATTAATATGAGTAAATAATCAAGTGTTTATTTAATTTTTTTTTAATTAAATAATAGATACATTTATAACACCTAAACTTATATCTATAATATTAGTGAGGTAAAATAAAATGGCAGCAACTCCAAAAAAACCACAAAAAATGAGACTTGATTATAATATTGATAAACAGATTTATGATGACTTCGTAAGAAATAGTAGCAAAAAAGGTTATGCTCCAAATGTCATTGTAGAAAGACTTATGAAAAAATTTAACGAAACGGGACAATTTTAAACAATCAGATGATTGTTTAGTTGTGCCCCTTGATTCTTGTTTTTAATTGTGTCGCATTCGCTCTTTAGATGGAACGCCCAAAAAATTACTTTGCGGACGCAATTTTACCATACTTCGTATGGTAAAAGAGTTTAACAAGCGTTACGCCGGTGCTACACGTTCGTTCGCCGAACCCCGCTAAAAAGAAATAACGACGACAAAAAAGGCCTAAAAAACGGGGGGAGTTCCTGTCCTTCGGACATATAGTCTTGACTTTGTCAAGAAATTGATTTTAATTATCCTCTTGTAGGATATATTTCTAGTCTTTTTCGTTCCTTCATCTCAATTTTTAATACAAATTTCATTAATTCCACAAAGAAGATAATACTTGAAGATACAATTGTGATTAATGTCCAATCAAATGCATTCAGTGCTACTGTACCAAAGATATTTTGAAGTTGAGGCAAATAAATTACTGTAATTGTTAATGTGAATGCCAGTAGTACGCCATAAATTACATATTTGTTTGAAAATATTCTTTTGTTGATTATTGAATCATTCCAGCTTTTTGCATTAAATGCATGGAAAAGTTCAAACATAATTATTGTCGCAAAGACTATGGTTTGTGCTTTTGCTAGGTCTGCACTTTTAAACATCTCCCACATATACAAAGATAATGCTCCTAAAATAATTATGGGCGTAGTTTCAAGTGTTCTCATAATTACAAAGTCACTTAAAATTCCTTCTCGTGGGTCTCTTGGTCTTTGTTTCATGATGTCTTTAGTTGGTTTTTCAACACTTAGCCCTATTGCCGGAAATTCGCTCGTTACAAGATTAATGAACAGAATCATAAGAGCAGTTAGTGGCAGGCTGACTCCAACAATGACCGCAAGCATTATTAATAATACTTCAGATAAGCTGCCAACTAACAGATAATAAATGAATTTCCTGATATTTTCATAAATTGTTCGTCCACCTTCCACAGCTTTAACTATTGTTGTGAAATTATCATCTTTTAGAATGAGTTCTGATGATGCTTTGGCTACTTCAGTTCCGCTTTCTCCCATGGCTATTCCTATATCTGCTTTTTTTAGGGCAGGAGAATCATTTACGCCATCTCCAGTCATTGCAACAACATGACCTATCCTATGAAATGTTTCAACAATTCTTAGTTTTTGTGACGGCGTTGCCCTAGAATAAACAGCCACATTATCTATAATTTTCTCAAAATCAGCATCTGTTAATTTGTCTAGCTGTGCACTAGTTAGTAGTGTATCCTTTTCTGTGAGTATTCCAAGTTCTGATGCTATAGCTTTTGCTGTTATTTCATTATCACCTGTTATCATAACTACCTTAATTCCTGCTTCTTTACATTGCTGTATGGATTCTTTTACTTCTGGATGAGGGGGGTCCCGAATAGATACAAGCCCAACAAATACTAATTTATTTTCAACATTTTCAATGTCATGAGAACCAGAATGTTCTTTAAACGCCAGTCCCAGGATACTTAAGCCTTTAGAAGCATAATCCTTATTCTTTTCAAGAAATCTATTCCTTATTTTCTTATCTAGCGGCAATATATTCCCATTATGAAGATAATAATGTGCTTTTTTCAAAAGCATCTCTGGAGCACCTTTTGAATGAACAAATTCTTTTCCCCTGTAAGTATGAACTGTACTCATTAGTTTTCTATCTGGATCAAAAGGATGTTCGGTTTTTCTTTGAAATTTCCCAGAGTACTCTATTTTTTCAATCCCTGCTTTTTTAGCTAAAACAATTAGTGCACCTTCTATTGGTTCACCATCTACAGTCCATAAACGCTTATCTTTTTTTAAATCGGAATTGTTACATAACATGCCAATCTCTAAAATTTTTGAAATTGTTTTATGTTTTTTAACATCAATTACATCTTTTTCTTTAAAGAATAGTCCTTTAGGGTTGTATCCTTCACCAGTAACATTAACCTCTGTATCAGAAGTGAAAATGTTTTCAATTACCATCTTGTTTTGAGTAAGTGTTCCTGTTTTATCAGTACATATAACTGAACAAGTTCCAAGTGTTTCTACAGCAGGAATCCTTTTTACTATTGCATTTTCTTTTGCCATCTTTTTAACTCCTGAGGCAAGAGTCACAGCAACTACTGTTGGCAGGCTTTCTGGGATTCCAGAGACAATTATTGCCATTGAAAAAATAAGCATATCCCCCCAACTCACACCATGAAGCAATCCTACTAAAAATGAAATAACTGATAGAATTACAGCGAATACTGCTATTTGCTTTGTGAGCTTGTTTAATCTTTTTTGTAATGGTGTAGTTTCATGTTTGATTCCTTTGATTAACTTACTTACCTTGCCAAATTCAGTATTTTCACCAGTACTTACAATCACTGCTATGCAATGTCCATTAGTAATGTGTGTGCCAGCAAATACCATATTTTCTTGCTCAGCCAAAGACTTATCTTCCATTAAGGTATTGGAACTTTTATTAACAGAAACAGATTCTCCCGTAAGTGTTGATTCATCAACTTTTAATCCGTCATACTCTATTATCCTAGCATCTGCTCCAACAGCATCACCTCTTTTTAAAAAAAGAATATCTCCTGGAACTAATTCAACAGAAGAAATTTCAATCTTTTTGCCACCTCTAATAAACTGTTGAGTGTTTTGGTGTAAGTTTAATCAAGGCATCTATGTCTCTTGCTGCTTTGTACTCCATGAAAAAGCTTAATAACAAAATAAAGAGTATAATAATCACAATTACAAAAAATTCAATATGGTGGGATAAACTAAAAGAAATTATTGCTGTTGCAGCAAGCACCCATATTACAAAAGATTTAAACTGACGCAAAAATATCTTAAATACTGAATCTCTTTTTTCTGATTTAATCTCATTATAGCCATAATGCTTAATGCGTTTCTCAGCTTCTTTAGTTGATAAACCATTTTTTGATGTTGAAAGTTCACTAAATATACTTCCAACATCTTCTTGATAATATTGTTTCATGTTCTAAAATCCCCAAATTTATAATTTTTGCATACTTTTCATTTTCTTAACAATTTTATCATAAACATCAAATAAATCCCTCATTTCTTTAATTTTTAGATAATAGAACTTTTCTGGATGTTTAGATTCAAAATCTACAAAACCTAAATAATACAAGAGTTTTAAGTTTTTTGAAGCTGAAGACTCAGTTATACTTAGCGTCTTTGAAATCTCATGTACACTGACTTTCTCCTTTTTATATAATATATGCAGAATATCTCTTCTTACTCTTGATTGAATGGCTTTTGCTAATTTTTCATCTGGCATTTATATCTCCTCACTTTTATCCTAAAGTTTTGTAAAAATCCCATCGACATCCTCAAAAATTTTATCGAGTTCACCTCTCTCTAGCCACAGACCACTACATTTTGGACAATAATCAACTTCTACTTGATGTATTATTGCCTTTTTTAGGATTTTCTTCTTACAACTAGGGCATTTCATAAACTAATACTAAATCTACTAATATTTAAATGTTTCCATGTTTCCCAACTTGGAAACTAATACTGATAAGAAATGAACGGAACTCCCCCGTCCTTCGGACATATAGTCTGCCTTCGGCAGGAATAATAAGGCCTCTTTTGTCTTAAAATATAGTCTCGCTAACGCTCGGTGTATTGGCGGGGTTCCCTCACCCCATCAAAGGGGTTCGGTTCGGCTCACAAATATTACTCACTCAGCAAAATCATCAAAGATACTGAAAAATCATAGATTTTTGGTATCTCTTAGAAATCTTTGATTTCAAAGAGATTTTGCGAGTTGCGTCATACTTCGTGTAGCAGGCCGATGTTAGTTTCAATAATTTTTAGGGGCTTAGAAAAAATAAAAGGGGCTTTGGCTCTCCCAATTGTGAATAATCTGTCGGTTCGTCTACTATAATCTTACATTGGGAAATAATATTTAGGTCACATCTACTTTATTGATTTCCGATTCAGTATACACTTCACAGTTTCCCTCTGAGTCCCAACCTTTAATTTCCAGGTATTCAATAATGCCCCAATCAGTTGGTTTTACCTTTGCTGGTTCACACTTACTAAATGATTCCATATAACAATCCATATCAGAACCGCAGTCCTTTACCTCTGCCCTTTCTTGAACACAACCACTAAAAATTAAAGCAATAATAGTTAATAAAACCAAATACAATTGAGGTAATCTCATTTTAAATAAAAGATATACATTCTCCCTTATAAACCTTTCAATTTTTACCACCCTTAAAGATAAAAACACTACGAACGCCAAAGCCCTTTAATTCTTTTACTGGATGTGTCGCATTCGCTCACTGACGCCCCTAAAAATTACTTTGCGGACGCAATCCGACCCCACTTTGTAGGGTCGGAGAAACTAACAGGAATTTCCGATGTTAAACTCAATTTTTGAGTTGCTATTTATTAAAAGGGGGTCTGATGTGCTACGCACATATAGCCTTTTACTTCGTAAAAGAAATTATTTATTATAGGGCGTTTTGAGAATTATATTACCATTTAGGTACTTCTCAAAGCGTATAACATAAGAGAATTTTTTCAAACCAATAACTTATTCATATGTATCCACTGTAACAGTATTCTCGACCACACGTCCATCTTTTTCTGTTGTCTCTGTTATAGTCTTAGCTCCAGTAGGTTTATTTTCAGGAGAAATTTTTTCTGCTGTTTTAGTATTTTCAATAATTACTTTCACAGAGTCTTGCTGGGATTCTTTCTTAGCCCCAAATAATTTCTTGAAAAAGTTTATAACCTTACTAAAAAAACTTTTATTTTTCTCCTGCTGCCTAACCTCTCCATCTTCAATCTCATCCCCTGCTTTTTTAACAACACCCATACAGCCTCCGCAGTCTGTACAACAAGTATCTTTAGTCTCAGGAGCTTCACAAATACCATCACCACAGTGTTTCATTGCTTCCTGATTCATAACTCCCTGCGGGCTGCAGTCTTCAGCACAATTATATCTAGTTTCTCCAGGAGAGTCGCACACACCATTGCCGCAGTTATCCAAGCCAGGAGCATTCTCGCATCCGCCTGCTTTACAATCCTCACAGCATATATCTTCAGTTTCTGGAGGCTCGCAAACACCATCACCACATATTATACGAGGCAGCTCTTCAGTTAAGCCGCCATAATACACTTCAAATAGCTCTGATTGGAGAATCTCTTTGCACTTTATTTCATCAGAAGAGACACTATTCCCCTCAAAAAAATATTCTCTCGGGCCCGTACCTGCAACAATATATTCACCGTTGAAATCCAGTTTTGTAAGCCATGTGTTTGCAGTATATTCCCATAATGGCTTATTGCTGTTTTTGGAAAATAAATAAATCTTTTTTGTAGTTCCTGCTGCTGCCAATAAGCTCCCATCAGAATTTAGCTTTATATCTCCAAATTGCGAGAAAAAAGCAGAGTCTGTGAATTTCCACAAGGGTTTATTGTTATTTTTGGAAAACAAATAAATATGGCCTGCTGTTGTTCCTGCAGCAACATAGTTTCCATCTCCTGATATAGAAACAGCCCTTGCAACAGCATCTTCTTCAGAAGAAAAGCTCCAAAGTTTCTTCCCTTTATTATCAAATAAAAACACAATTTCTTTTCCTTGATTATGATCTGCAGAGTAAGCAATTAAACTGCCATCATCTGAAATTGCAGACTTATGGACAGGAGTGTCTGTGGTTAGCATTTCGCTTCTAAATAATAAGTTTCCTTCTCCAGAGAATAAATAAGCTCTTCTGTCAGGACATCCTGTTGAAACAGCTATATAGCTTCCATCAGGCGTTACATCCGGCTGGTAAAAGTTACCTGTCTGCTTGTAGCCAGGATGCTCAGCAGTATACTCTCCTAGTGTATTCCCTTCTTTATCAAACAAAAATATCTTGTCACCTTTATCACCTGCATTAGCAACACCAACTGCTATTACTCCTACATCATCAGACATATCAACGCCGATTGCTCCTGACTCGATGTTCACAGTCCATAAAGGCTCATTGCTTTTTCTTTCAAAAAAGTAAAGCTGGCTTTGCAAAGAAGCGGCTATATATTCTCCATCAGCAGATATTGCAACGCCTGCAAAATTCCCACTTACATACTCTGGTAGTTTACATGTTTTGCAGAATTTCCATAATGGCTTATTGCTGTCTTTTGAAAACAGATAAACATAAAAATTTGTTGCAGCTGCAATATAATTTCCATCTTTTGAAACAGCAACCCCTTCTACCCAATCCCTGCCAGTATCATAAGTCCATATCTCTTTGCCATCCTTATCCAGTAAGATAATTTGGTTATTATCAAATTTCTCAGAAAAAATAACAGGTCCGTTATCAGGGCTGTCAATCATGCTTGCTCTTGCCTTTCCTGCCCCATTGCTTGCCTCAAAATAATAAAAATTTGTATTGCCAGATGTAGGCACATAATGATGAACATAAGTTGCTCCGCTTTTAGGATTTCCGCTTCTCTTCTTTAAGTCAATCCACTTATTGTTCAGATTTATCCTTATGTATTCTGGTTCTCTCCCTTTGCTATCCTGGTAAACAGCATAATAAGTAAAATTCATGCAGGGAACACCCCACATTGGATAGATGTTACCTCTTAACTCAGGAGCATCTGCTTTCTCAGCTGCTGTTAGTTTTTCTGGTATTTCATAAGAATAAGACGGCTTGTCTTCTGCAAGAACAAAGCTAGATAAACAGATTAAAATTAATATTAAAATTATTCTTTTCATTTATGACACCTCTTTTTATACATCAATATTAATACTTGTATTTAAATGCTTTCTCAAAACGCCCTTAATGTATGTTCTTGATGTATCGCATTCGCTCATTAGAAGGAACTCTCAGACCCCCAGTGCTACGCACATATAGACTCGGCTTCGCCTCGATTTATTAGCAATTCAAAAACTCCGCGGACGCGGTTTGACCCCACGTTGTAGGGTCAAAGAGTTTAACAACAATTTGTGATGTTAGACAAAATCGAAAGAAAGACCTAGAAACGGAAAAGGAGCCCCAGAAAATTCAGTACTTTACTTTTTTTTCTGAGTTTTCAAGTACATTCTTCCTGAAAAACCCAGGCAAAAATAGACCAAACCCGATATCAAGATTACAAATATAAAAGGGATTATTCGCACCATCCAAATAAAAGAAGGGGGTAATTTCACCTGCGTTGAAGTATCCATCTCCAATATTACAGATATCCCTAAAATTAATATGAAGTATATAGCAAATAAGATCGAAGTAGACTTAAGTCTATCTATTTTTGATATTTCATAACCTGTTTTTTTAGAATAAAAATAACCGATATAATATGCCACCAATAAGAATCCTAAGTCATGATGCCTAATCTTGAATATTGAACGAAACAAAAAATTGATTGCTCCCCCTATCACAAAGATTAATAACCCTAAAAACCATGGATTTCTAAAAAATCCTGTTTTATTATTAACCTCACCTTCTTTTACCATGTCTACTTTTGTAGCACCTTTATATTTAAATATTGCTATTTTTTCTGGGGCTCTAGATTCTAGACTTTTAATGCCCTACGGGCTTGATACGGTCTTTCTTTCGACTCTGCGGTTTTTAAACTTCGTTAAAAACCTTGCCACGTTGCACTCTCACCTCACAATGCTTCGCTTGTTCGGCTCGGGTCGTCTAACAGCAATTTGCAATGTTATATACAATTTTTGAGTTGCCTCCGACGAGAAAATCGCAGGAGGTAAACCGTAAATTCTAAAAGTTGCGTCTTTCGTTTAACGCCATAAGGGAAAATACCGACGACAAAATTAAAACTTTGTCTAACAAGCGTTAAACGATTTCACTCCGTTTCATCCAAATTTTTTATTATAAACTATAAAACGGAATCGGGGGCTAAATGAATAACTGATTATTAACTTTGGAGTGGTTATGAGCGAAAGATTTAAATAATTTAATCTATTAACTGTAAATAGTGAGTGAAAATGGCAAAAATTTGTGCTTCATATGGAAAACCAAAATTAGAAGGCTTTGAAGAACAACCTAATTTAGAGATGATTTCTCTTTCTAACGTTATCCACTGTAAGCATATTCGTGTTGAAGAAGTGGAGGAAGGATTATACGAAATAACTTGTGACAAAAAATATGTAGATACAGGAAGTGGAGTTTTGCATATACCTGGAGATCCTAAGAGTTTTGCTCAAAAACTTGGTAATCTTGATAATCTTCAGTATACTAATATACCACCTGAAATATTAAAACAATTAAGCAGAGGTGAACCAGAAGGTGTTCATTCCCCACAATATTTGATTAAATCTATGCCTTCTATTGGGGAGTATCGTGCTCCGTCAGACTGTTGGGATTATGAAGAAAGAACAGATGCTGTTACATTAATACCTAAAGAGGGAATTGTCAAACTATGTTTCAGACACCCAAGCGGGAGGACCCAGGTATGGGAAGTTAATCCCGATGCAAAAAATGTTAGTGAAATGTATAAATTCTTAGAAAGTGAAAGCATAAATTTTTAAAGAAATATAAACTCTTCTAATTTTATATTTAGCCCCCGATTTCTACGGAAATTTGGTCTGCTAAAGCAGGAATGTATAATAAGTTTATAATAAAAAACTACAGACGCAATTGAATTCACGGCAACTCAAAAACTCTTCGGACGAAGTTTGCCAGAACTCCGTTCGGGTATTAATTCTTTAACTTAATGTTAATCTTGATAAAACAATATACTCTAACTTAATGTGTAACTTTAAACCCTCACTCGTAACTGGCAAAGTATATAACAAGCATTCCGATGTGATATACGCAATTATTACTCAAGGGCATACAACTTAATTTTAGAAGGGGGCAAAAGAAAATATGTATAGAATCATAGCTTAGAATCCAATCTTCTTTCAGATATTTTTTTTAAATCATTAAGCAATTTCTTGATATATTTTACTTGATGAATTGCATTCTCTTTCTCAATGCGTAAGTTTTCATCTCGAGACAACATCGGACCCTCACATGTATTACTTGGCTCTCTATTAGGTATTTTTGGATTTTTCCCCTCATCCTTAAATCTATAAGGTGGTGCATAATATCCATTTACCTGTTCAAAAGCAAAAATCTTGACTTGAGGTTTCTTATCCCCCAGCATTAATAATTCATAAAGCATCCTCATTTGGGGTAAATCACCTTGACCATCTGCAACTCCCTGCTGAGCAAATCCAGAAGTTTTGGGAATCACTTTTACATCCTTAATGTGGACATGCCAGATATAAGGTGACAATTTTCTAAGCGATTCTAATGGCTTTTCATTTGCATTAATCATATTGCCAAAATCAAATAATAGCCCAAGCCTATGACTATCTACCTCTTTGATTATATGAACTAACTCCTCAGATTTCAAGACTTCATGTGGTTCGATAGCAAAATATAAATCATTCTTCTCTGCAATTTTACAAGCATATTTTAAATCATTGATACATTTACGAATACTTTCTAAAAGATAACCACCATACCGATTATATACACGGATATTTTGAACATCCAAAATTTTGGTAATTTTTACAACCTTATCGATTTCAGGTTTTGCTGTGCTGCTAATTTCAAGCATAATCTTTAAGTTCAACTTTTTAGCTAGTTCTTTAACTTCTTTTAATTCAGACACACTCATATTTATAAGAGATTTCTCTTTTCCTGAATCTAGATGTATATCTATACCATTCAAACCATTCTCATAAGCAAAATTAAGAAGATTTATTGGACTATAAACACTATGTTCAAAATGCAAGACGAAGGCATATGAATGTGCATACAGTTGAATATTATTAATTCTATTTAGCAATTTACGAGCAATTTCTTTTGTAAATTTTGGATTAATAATATCTTCATTCAGTTTCTCATTCAATAGTTTTTCAAAATCTTTCTGCATTTTGCTCATTTAAAAATACCTTTATTCACATAAGAGAGTTATGATTAATATATCTTATGGATTTAATTTAGTATTTTCTTTTGCCCCTTTATTCTTGTCCTTGATTGCTCTTCGAGCTTTATTGGGTTGTATGCCCCTTCCGTCATAACTCCCCTCGCCCCACTTCGTAGGGGTCGGTGCGTATATCAAGCGTTTAACGGCTACAGAGTTTTGAGCCTCTACTCTAAAGGTTTCCTTCTCAAAACTCTTCCGCCCAAATTTTTCTCATCTCTGAAATTTTTTCAGCTCTATCGGATTTTTGTAGGGTTGCCTCAAAAATCCTCACGAGGAAAAAATTTCGAGGAGAAAAACTTCGCTTAACGTCGATGATATCCCATTGTGTTTAAGTCCTAAAAATGAGGGGAGTTCGTCCTACGCACATATAGTCTTTTAAGTAGTAAACTTCATTTAATTGTAAAAAAGGTCACTCTCTTTATCGATACATTTATTAAATCTTTTCCCAATTACATCTGTGATGAAAGACTTCGCACTAATGCTAGCACCGATGGAAGATCACACTAATCCAGAATTCAGAGAGCTATGCTATAAAAAAGGAGCAGATTCAACATTCACTGAAATGGCACGGATATCTGCCTTAGCTAGAGGCAACAAAAGCACATTACAAAAGATAAGGATTCCAAACCAGATTCCTACTTACATTCAACTGATTGGATCGAATGAAAAAGAGCTAAATAGGTTTCTACAAAACTTTAGACCGCAAAAAGGATTCTTAGGATTCAATCTGAACTTAGGCTGTTCAAGTCCGAACATGGTTCAAATAGGATTAGGTTGTGCCTTGATTAAAAGAATAAGCAAAGTCAAAAAAATAGTCCAGATAATTCGAGATTACGGCTATTCTATATCAATAAAGTTAAGACTTGGGATGAACAAATTCGAAAAACAAAAGAAATCCTATCTTAACTTGATAAATGGAGTAGATGTAGACTTCTTCATAGTCCATGCAAGACATGGTAAAGAGACATATCAAGATCCTGCGGACTTCAACGTTTACAATGAATGCGTCAATACAAATAAAATTATCATAGCAAACGGCGACATACAGACAAATGAGCAGATACAGTATCTAAAGTCGATTGGAATAGAGGGTGCGATGATAGGTCGGGCTGCATTAAAGAATCCCAGTATATTCAATAATCTAAAGCAAAATTTGTAGAAAAAGACATATTCATGATTAGTTCTATAATTCACTAGTTAATAAGCGTAAATTTATAACTAAGGCAGATTTACAACCTATAATGGAGAATACATTTAAAGATCTGAATTTAATCCCAGAACTCGAAAGAGCACTAACTAAACAAAAGTATACAGTTCCTACCCCTATACAATCAAAATCAATTCCGGGCCTACTAATGGGGAAAGATTTGATAGGTATCGCACAAACAGGTACTGGTAAAACCGCAGCATTTGTATTACCCTTACTGCAAAGGATGACTGAAAAATATCCGAGGGTAATTAAGACTTTAGTACTTGCTCCAACTCGAGAACTTGCTGCACAAATTGGAGAAAGTTTTTCTGCGTACGGTGAGTTTCTTAAATTCAAGCACACGGTAATTTTTGGTGGTGTAAACCAGCGGCAACAGGTTCAGGCTTTATCCCATGGGGTAGATATTGTTGTGGCAACACCAGGTAGGTTGCTAGATTTGATGAATCAAAGAAAACTTACTCTAAAGAATATAGAATTTTTTGTATTAGATGAAGCAGACAGAATGCTAGATATGGGATTCATTCATGATATTAAAAAAATAATCTCAGAATTGCCCCCTAAAAGACAATCACTGTTTTTCTCCGCAACAATGTCCCCACAGATTAATAAACTTGCAAGAAATCTACTTAAAGATCCCATCCATGTTGAAGTAGCAGCTCAGGCAACTACAGTTGAGAGCGTAAAACAATGTATATTTTTTGTTGACCAGCCTGCAAAAGAAAGATTATTGCTTGAGCTTTTGAAACATGAACATCTTACAAGTGTTTTGGTTTTCACTCGAACAAAACATAAGGCAAACAAATTATCATTATTTCTTCATAAAAATCATATTTCCTCTGATGCAATTCACGGAAATAAATCACAGAACCAAAGAACCAGGGCGATCAAAGATTTCAAAATTGGTAAAGTCAAAGTATTGGTAGCAACTGATATTGCTGCACGAGGAATAGATATTGATGATATTTCGCATGTTATCAATTTTGAACTTCCAAACGAACCAGAAAGCTATGTGCACAGAATTGGGAGGACTGCCCGAGCTGGAGCTGATGGAACCGCCTTTTCATTTTGCGCAGCTGAAGAGAGGAGTTATCTTCATGATATCGAAAGATTAATAAGACAAAAAATAGAGGTTATGGATCATACATTCCATTCAGAAACTGCTAAAAACGCGAGTGGTGCAGCAGCTAAACCCCTGCCAAAGAGATCATTTGGTAGAAGTTCCAGATCTAAACATAGATTTAACTCTGTATCAAAAAATAAAAGATCATTTTCTAAAAATTTTAATCATAAATCTAAACGCTATTTTAGAAGACGATGAATTGATAATCTTTTTTCTAACTGTCAATATTTTGACAATTTAATTGATTTAAGAATAGGTTATGGTTCTGGAAGGTCATTTTTGATTGGATTTGGGATGATGTGAATATAACAAGTTTAACTGATGTGCTGACACGTTCGTTCGCCGAACCCCGCTAAATAAAAATAACGACGACAAAAGAGGCACTAAAACTGAATCGGGGGCTAACTTTGATGAAAATGTAGGTAAGATACTCTACAAATTCTGTTAAACATTAATTTATATAGCACTTCTTATTCTCAAGTACAATGAAAGCTGAAGAAATTGCAGAAAAAGCAAGAAGGTCTATTAGTGCATTTTGTATTGATGAATGCAAGGCATATTGTTGCAGAAAAAGTCATTTAGTTCTTACTAGTGAAAAAGTTGATTTGGTAACTAGGGGAAAGAGAACAGAGTTAGAAGAAAAGAATATTCTGAAGAAACTGGATGGAGAGAAATACAATCTTCATTTACTCAATGGCTGTCCAAGCTTTAAGAACAATCTATGTGCAATCTACAATAATCCAAAAAGACCTATAAAATGCAAGCAATTTCCAATATTTATTAAAAATAAAAATATAAGATTATCTTCGGGGTGTCTCGCTGTAAAAATGGATTTATTTTACCCTTATGTACATGAATTCTTAAAGATTGGATACAAAATCTCCCAATAACATGATATAAAAAACTCTTAAAATTCATTTTCATGTTTTGAACATTATCTTAGCTTCTTATGATCAGCAATCCAGGTGCTTACCATAGATTTAAGTTTTTTATCTCGGTAATCAAACCTAGTTACAATACTTTTTAGATTATCATAGAGAAATTGTACTCGGTTATACAAGATAGTCGAAAACTTAGGTACAATGTCTTGTGCTATTGGGCAAGGGCATAGCCAAAAGCAATTCGAAGAGTTTCTGAATCGCTTATTACAAACATCTATAAATCCAAAATTCTTCTTGCTATTTGCTGAGCTGAATTTTTCTCTATGTATTCTTTAGCTGCCTTCAAAACTTCATTTCCATTTTCAAGCACATTTATTGTTCTTTTTACGATTTCATCTACATTTTTATACTTAATCACTTCATTAGTAAAAGTATAGAAAAATTCATTATCAGGACAGATTAATGGCCTGAGAAATCCCATGCATGTATGAGCTGCACTTGAAACTGGATTATGGAGCGAGGATTTTCTATAGAAGAGGAGAGCATCTGATGAAAAGATAAGATTATGAAATTCATCCGAGAATACCGGATACCTACACAGTCTAATTTCAAGAAATGGAAATTTATTGGATAATTCTGCAAGTTCTTTATATCTTTCTATGCTCCTAACCATGCATAAATACTTTATCCTATAATTTATTTTCGCAATTGCTGATAAAACTTTTGGTAATAAGTGAAATCTGCCATAAGTGAAAATTATATTCTCTCTTTCATCAAGATTAAGTGCTTTTCTCGCTCTTTTCTTGCTTAACTGTTTTGGGGTATAACAAGGAAAAGGCACTATGTGTATTTTTTCCGACGGAAAAACAGTAGAAAATAATTTTTTATATCTCTCGTCAAACACAATAATAGAGTCCCAATCAAATTTAAAAAAATAGGGGTTTTCAGGCATTATTCCCTCATGCAAAATTGCTATGGTCTTTGCTTTTTTCTTTATTTTCTTAAATAATGGCAATAGTTTATTTAAAGGAATAGAGGTTGGCTTTTCAACGACAAATATGTCAAAGTCTTCATCCGCAATAGAAGGGTCTAGGTAAAGGTAGGATAAAAGTCTTTCATCTTTGTACTTATCACCATACCTAAGAAAAGAAAAATTTCTCGTGACAAAGGATTCATCTTCATTAAACCATAGATATGTATGATCATCTTCATAAGTAAGGGGAGCAAAAACCTTCAGATCATGACCTTGTTTGATCCATTCCCTTCCAATTAACTCTGCATGGATCGAGATACCACATGCTGCATTCCATGAAGACATTAAGGCTATCTTTACCATTTTATCACCCTTTTATCTGCATCGCGCATATGTTTCATAGCTCTTGTGGAATATACAATTGCGGTGATTCCAGAATGAACCAAGATGAATACCAGAGAATATAAAGGAACTCCAAATAAAATACTTATCAAGATTGGAATGTTAAATAGATTTCTTCTACCTGCTACCCTTCTAAAGACCCTTTCAAAATTCCCAGAGTCATCCAAACTTTTCCCCATTGCCCTTCGAAATTGGTCATAGATATGTCTGTAGAACGCAATAAAGAGGATTATAAATATACAAAGGATTAATGGTGTACCGCTCTGCGTAGATCTATAGAGGAACAACGACAAAGCTATAAACCATGAAAATTCGAATAATAGATCAAAAGAATGCTCTAATGAACCAACTTTGCTAGTCTTTAATTTCACTCTTGCTAATTTGCCATCTAAACCATCAGCTATTCCTATAACAAAAGTTAAAATTGAGGCAGGTAATAAATAGCCAAAAAAGAAGAGAGCAGTTATACTATAAGCTAAAATATTCACTAATATAGTCAATTGATTAGGTGTAACATTAAAATTTGAAATATAAGCTACTAATTTATTCTCTATTGGCTTATGGACATAATAAGCAAGAGCATCAGATGGATTTTTGCTGGCATTCTCGATTATAATTTTCTTAGCTTTTATTAAATCTTTCTCTGTATCAATATCTATCCACCATGGCTTAATTTCTTTTCTCATCTTTGATGCATAACTTTCTATCTTAGTAATATCAAATATCTGGGCATCTATGTTCTTGGCAGCTTTAGCAATGCTGTGTGCAAGTTCATTCTTCCCTTCTTTTACCGCTTCTTCAAGATAAATGAATATTTTTGGTGAGCACAAGAAAATACCAGTATCTATACAGTTTGATTCTTTTATATTTTTTCCAATTTCGGCAATCCTTCCATCTTTTTCCAGAACCTTTGTGTCATCTGGCAAAGGTTTTCTTCTGTCAACAGCTAAAACAACTGAACTTCTTGTATCATAATTAACAAATTCTTTAAGAATGCGCTCGTCAAAAATATGGTCTGACATCAGCAATATAAATTTTTCATTGAGAAATCCTTTAGCTTTTAAAACAGAGCCACCATTTCCTCGTTCCCATTCCTTATTTTCAATATAAGTTATCTTAACCCTGTACTTACTTCCATTCCCCAACCTTTCTTTTATTCTTTCTCCGAGATAACCTATGACTATGACAAATTCGTTGATTCCAACTTCTCTTGCAGTTAGGATTACTCTTTCGATTAATGATAAGCCCAAAAGTCGAATAAGAGGCTTAGGTTCATTTTTTGTTAGACTTTCTAGTCTACTGCCTTTCCCAGCAGCTATTATTAAAGCTTTCATCTCTACTCTTCACACTTTCCCTGGATGAACTCTTCTACCATATCACTTGCTATATCATCAGTATATTGCTTTGGTGGATGTTTCATGAAATACGCAGAAGGGGAAATCAAAATGCCTCCTTTGCCTCTGTTCAAAGCAAGTTTACAGCATCGTATTGCGTCTATGACAACACCTGCGGAATTTGGTGAATCCTCAACAGAAAGTCGCAATTCAATATTCATAGGTACATCCCCAAAAAGCTTTCCTTCCATTCTTATGAAGCACACCTTGTTGTCCTTCTGCCATGCGACATAGTCACTAGGTCCTATGTGGATGTTTTCTGGATCAAGCTTTTCAGCCAATACAGACTGCACAGCCTCTGTTTTCGACTCTTTTTTGGAAGCAAGACGGTTCCTGTTTAGCATGTTAAGAAAATCTGTATTCCCTCCAGTGTTAAGTTGGTATGTTCTTTCTAACTTCACACCCCTCTTTTTAAATAAATCAGACAGCACTCTATGGGTGATTGTTGCTCCAAGTTGAGCTTTAATATCGTCCCCTATGATAGGAATATTTTTTTCCTTGAATTTGTTTGCCCATTCAGGATTACTGGCAATGAAAACAGGCATATTGTTTATAAAAGCTATGCCTGCCTCAAGAGCACATTCAGCATAGAATTTAACTGCTTTTTCAGAACCTACAGGTAGATAATTTAATAGTATTTCTGCTCCTGTTTCTTTAAGAGTTTTGATTATCTCTTCCTTGGTTGCTTCTTTTTCGCTGCTTAACACAAATATACGTTTTTCATCGTAGTCCTTCATATGTTCGGAAAGGCCGTCAAGAACTGTTCCCATTTTTACTTCAACGTTTGTTTTAGGAACGTCTTTGCAAAATACAGTAGTACAATTTGGCAAAGCAAAGATGGCTTCTGAAACATCTTTTCCAACTTTTCTTTTGTCTACATCAAAAGCAGCTACAACCTCAATATCAAATGGTTTGTAACCTCCAATATCCCAATGCATTAACCCGATAGCGTCTTTGCTATCTTTATTTTTATAATATTCTATACCTTGAATCAGTGAACTTGCACAATTCCCAATTCCTGCAATTACAATTTTTATTTTATTCATTGTTATTACCCCATTGATTTATTCGCTTATTACGTTCTTCTACAAATACAGAAAGAGGAACCGTTAATAAACCTATCTAATTGGAGATTTATTTCTTTCCAAACTTTATTTCTTCATAACCATTGCCAATTTTCCTCATAACCTTCCAGCCGCCATACTTTTTGCAGTCAGGGCATGGCGTAACCTCAAATCGCTCAAATACAACCTCCTTTTTGATCTTATCATGAGCTTCTTTGTCAAAAAGCTTCGCTTTTTGTTGAAAAGCTTCGCTTTTCTTCCAGATTAGCCTTAGGTAATCCTTCCAGATTAGTCTTCCTAACGGGAAGATAATCTTTCGAAAGACTTTCGTCTTTCTTCAAGATTAGCCTTTCTAAAGAAAGGTAATCTATCCATAATAAGGCTGCAATCGTGCTTAAAGAATATCTCGCTCATTTTACTTTCTTTGAACATGCTTTACAGAATATCTGAATTTTCTTACTGAAGAATTTCTTTCTACATCTTCTACACGTTATTAGCCTTTTAAAGCCACTTATCTTTGTAAATGTGCTTACTGAGTTCTTAGCTGCCATTGTTAATTTCTCTTTCACTTAATCTCTTAAACACAACTCTGTGCTTCTGTCATAACCCATCATCTGGTCTTTAGATAATTGAATGCTCATATAAATCAGTCCTCTTCATGCCCATGTAAAGGAAGTGCACTATCCTGGACAATTATTATATCTCCTATATCTTTTATCAGGTTGTGAGGAACAATAACCCCTTTTGCATTCCCAATCACTCTGCTTAACATT
>SDBT01001010.1_pt1 | contig 47747 bp, 60 predicted proteins | sample 2277101 | NCBI WGS metagenome assembly SDBT01 (sample SAMN10404973, study PRJNA504765) | marine sediment metagenome | isolation source: marine sediment core GS10_PC15, 103 cmbsf | place: Arctic Ocean: Southern Knipovich Ridge | collected 2010 | reverse complement strand
TTGGGCTTCTCTTTGGACTGTATACTTTCTCTTTCATCCGTGCATCATCTCTAATGAGAGTACTAGGAAATATGTTGCAAGCCCGCATGCTGCTAGGGCTATCAGGGCTGCGAGACTCAACATCCGGGCTTCTCGTTCGCTATCCGGGCTCATCCTTCCACAGTTCCTCCTACATACACATTATCCGGGTCAGCATAAGAATATGCATATGCATATGTTTCCTGTACCAGGGCACCAGGGCTTCCTGTACCAGGGGCATATGTTCCCGGTATATGGCTGATGTCGTCCAGGCAATGTCGTCCAGGGCTGCTAGGGCCTGGGAAGACTACTGGCCACGGCCTGGGCGTGAGAGCCAGGGGGAAGACCCCAACTCCCCTCGAACATATCCTCTGGATAAGCATATGCATAAGAATATGCATAAGTTCCCTGTATATAACATGGCTGGTCTGAGGGCAATGGAGCCCTGAGAACTCGGACTTCCCCCGTCCCCACAGTATACGGAACATATGCATATGCTTATTATGCTTATGATCCGGATATGTTCCTTTTTTGGGACCCGGGTGTAAAGTGGACAGGGCGGAAGACTACGGATTACAAGTGATAAAGTGCCCTGATGAACTGTAATGACAAAGTGACGTAATGAACATTAACATCCGGATGATGAAAAACTATGCTTGTGTTGTGGCTCAGACGGGACTGGACCCCGGGTAGGGGTCAAAAAAAAAGGGGAACTGGAGCTGACCAGGCCCGGGACTACTTCCCCGGGCTGTCGAAGATGTAGTACGTCCCCCGGAAGGGTCCGTCGTCTATCTTCTTCTTCCTGACCGGGACCTTTCCTTTCTTGGCCGTCCTCATGATGAACCCGTGCACTTGTGAGTAGTGCACCTCCTTGGGCTCGCCATTAGGCTTGGTTATCTTCCTCTTGGCCAGGTCCTTCTCCAGCTCGTCACATACTGCACCGACCTGGAACCAGCTCCTCTTCACAAGGGCTGACCGCAGGCTGTCCCAGTCTATGACGCTCGTCCGTTGTCCGCCCGTTAAGGGCAGCTCTTCCAGGCCCTCGAGTAGCTCGTTAAGCTCCACGGGGGCTGTCGTTGGTGTTCCCATACGTCGCACCTGCGTATGTATAGGAGTGGTCTTACATATAACATTTACCTGCCTGCACGGGACTCCCCTCATTTTCCCCCGCAGTGGATGACGTCTTGACTGTATTGCATTCCTGAAGTGCTGAAATCCGGACTATACAGCACTGCACTAGCCCGTGTACTGTATACGACTGGTGATGACCATTGTTCATCAACAGTGATGTTGAACTGTGCTGGACTGGACTGGTGCTGGGGGGACTGATCTTGTCTATGAACTGTGAACTGATGGTGTAAACATGATGATGAACTGTCAAGTGAACTTATGAGCCAGCCCACAACTCAACATGAGTAATATCAGTGTAATATGAAAAGAAGTACCGCCTTCAGTTAACGACTGACAGTGAACTTGTATATGACTTACATTGTTTACAGTAACTGTAATACACAACATTTATATTGTAATACAGGTTTAGTATTACGATTGAAATGATGAACACAACAAAAGAACTAAACAATCAACAAAACTATAATAATCAATATATAAACAATAACAATAAACTAATATTCAATTCTTGTTTATCAAACATTAACAAACAACCAAACTTTATAACTCTACTATTAAACAAAACTATATACAAATACAATCTACATCATAATAAACTTTGTACTAAATGTACAAACTTCAATACTTGTTTTCAATATATAAACAAACTAAAACACAAACTACTAAACTTTAATACTAATACTTATATATCAACACCATACACTAACTTCAATAACAATTCTGAACTAAACATCAAAACTATAAAACTCAATACTAATTCTGTAACATTAACTTCAACTAAAACTAAATCTAAGAACATCAAACTCATACATAAACTTCAATACATAAAAAGAACTAACAAACAAATTCCAATACTAACATTATAACTAAACTAATATACAATAACATTAACATAATACTATATTCTATATCTCATTAAACAAACAAATACCTCAACTCTATATATGAGGAAATGAATGACCTCAAGAAGTGAAAAGAAAATGAGTAAAGTAAAAGCGAAGAAAACAAACAAACAAAGTAACAAACTAGACAAAGAACTTACTGATCTACTAAACAGTAACAAAGTAAAGTTGATAGCTGTCAAAGACAAAGGAACAAGAAGAAAGATTGTAGATTGGATAGCTGTTGAAAACTATTGTATTGACAATGAATGGAACACAGTGAAGATGATACAAGATCATGTACTTTCGAACTACAACAAGAAGACGATACATTACAGTGAAGTTCTTAGATTCATACACAAGTCAAGAAAAGATAAGAACTTTCACTTGACTAAGAAAGAAATTCCAAGTGGTGAACACAAAGGTGTTTATTGGAAGTTCGAAATGAAGTAAACATGTGAAGTGATGAAATGACAAGATATAGTGAAGATGAAGTAATATTCTTGGAGTTGGTAAGTGACTTTGCATTGTCTGCATCAAGAATGTTACTAAGCAAGAAGTACATTAGTGATACTAACGAACATATTGACTATGATGATGATATGACTATATCATTATTACATGAATACTTTGAACAAGTATATGAACAAAGAGCTGATGTAGGAACTAACTACTGTACAAACAAGGTATCATTATCAAGATACTTAACAATGATACTAACTGATGAGTTCATGTCTAAACTTGAAGTTGGTAATGATTACAGTACTGGATTCCAAGTCATTATGACAATTGTAAGTATTGTACGTCATCATCAGAGTAATGATGTAATCAGCTTCATGTATACAGATAATGTAGAAGAAGGTGAACATAGATTAACAAGAGCAGATGTGATGATGAACTATGAAGAGCTACTCAAGACAGATATCTTCAAGTACTATCCTCTACTATACAAAGCAGTGAAGTGATAAACATGATAAGTGAAGAAGTAAGAGAAGTTATGAACATAATCATAGCTTCTGTAGATGAACAATTTACTAACAATGAACATGTGAACAAGTTCTTCAATACTAAAACTACTTTCTATGACTTTATAAGTAAGTACTTTAATGAACTTGCAGACAACGAAAGAACTAAATCTGAGTCTGACTACTGTGAAGAGAAGAACAAACCTCGACATATGAACTGCATAGAAGCTATGATGCAAAACATTGACTTCATGATGAGACGTTGTGAACAGAACAGCAGCCAAGAAGAAGTAACTGAAGCTATATACTTGTTCCTAGATAGTCGTTAAGACTATCACTCCCTTATTTTATTCTTATACATAAACAGAGTATTCTATGCATCATCATGACCAATGTAGTGCGTATGTGAACTCCTTCTGTGAACTGCATAGCTAAACTCCGTATGTGAAGTGCACTAAAAACTTGAACAATGAACATGTTTGAACTCGGACCTGGTTGCCAAACACGGATGCAGTGTTTTGGTGATTCCAGTCCTGGCCCTCGTCTCCTGCTTTCCTGCTTTCTCTTACCCGGTCTCTAGCTTGCTCATTCTTGGGCAATTCCGACTTTGTGAAAGCCCTGATAAAATTTGTGAGAAAAATTGAGGATGGCCGGAATTCACACATCCAAGGACCACAGCCCTCCCCGTATATCAATCGCAAAGGGACAATCTGTACGTGAACATGGGCGTACTGGAGACGGCTAATGCCGAGCTGGGAGAGGCCTTCACGCGGATTGACCTTCATGAAGATAAAGACAGCACCCTGCTTCAATGCATTGCGGGACGGATGACATACAAAGCCGGGGCTGACAGGCTCGGAGTCGACCCTGGCGCACTCTTTGAATACGCCAAACGTGCCATCATGCACTACGAAGACCGGGATATCATGCTGGCGACAGATGCAGACCTCATCGACATGCTCCGGGGATTGACGCTCTCGCTACACCGAAAGGCGAAGACATTCCTATCGGGCCCTGTGAGTATGGAGAACTACAAGGCTGTCACAACTACGGTTAAGGGCGTTAAGGATCTGATAAAGGACATTGTCTCCTTAAACCGGGCCATGAGTGACACATCCCGGATTGAGATTGACCAACTGAACGTCTTCATCGGGGATATAGAGACCTTCTTAATGACAGACCTCTGTGAAGAGTGTCAAGGCAAGGCTGTCACCCGGTTGCGGACAAGCACGCGTAAGCAAATAGAATCCGTAGTCATACCAGTGGAGGAGACGGGCCTTGAGTCGGTTCGATGACCTTCCGAAGTACGAGCAGATGTCCCTAAAGCTCGAGTGGCTCCGGGACGAGACTGCCTTTTGCAAGTCCCCGTATGGCCTGAGCCTCGATGAATCAAATGTCCTCGAATTCGAGCCCGAATGGTACGGATTGTGGCCTGCCCAGGAAGAGATCATAAAGGAATTCTATCACCCGACCCGGACATACATATATGACGGCAAGGTACTTACAAAGGGCCCGTATAATGAGTTGTGGCTTATCGCCGGGATGCGGAGCAGTAAGACATGGATTGAGGGAACAATCGGGGCAATAGACACCTTCAAGTTCTTGAATCGGGATTACAGGAAGATGTACGGGATTGCGCCATCATCCCCGGTATTCGGGCTCTGCGTGGCGAGTAAGGAAGATCAAGCGAAGGACACGAACTTCGCCCAGTACAAAGCCCGATTGCAGGACTCTGCATACTTCCAGTCCCTGATTGAAGTCGGGCTGATCAAGCTCTACACCACGAGTATATTGTTCCCGGAGGATAACCTCACCTTCAAGGCGGTATCAAGCGCCGTGGCTGGTGAGGTTGGTAAGACAATACTAGATCTGCTTGTAGACGAAATCGACAGCTTCGAGGACACTGGGGAAGGCAAAAGGTCCGGGACTGAGATGTATCGGCGGTTGACAAAGGGCACGAAGACGTTCAGATACGACGGACACAGCATCTTCTGCGGGTCTCCATGGTACCACGACAGCATGAGCATGCAGAAAATCGAAGAAGCCAAGACAGACCCGCATATGTTGGCGTATCACAAGTCCACGTGGGAGATGAATCCTAAGTTCAGATACGAGGACTTCGAGCGTGACTTCAAGAAAGACCCAATCGGAGCTATGAGGGACTGGGGGGCGGATCCCCAAGCTGGCGTTGAGGTCTACTTCCGGGACATGTACCGCATCAAGTGGTCTCAGCACGAGAATGTCCTGCTGAAAATGCTAGCCGGGGAGAAGGTGGTCCCGGGTAACTTCGACTACGTCTTCACAGGAGACCCGGCTGGGCCGAGATCGCAACACAACGGGTTTGGGATGGCACTCGGACACCGGGAAGGGAACAAAACCGTGGTAGATGGCGTGATCCGCTACCAGCCTAAGATCGGGATGGAGATCGACCCCATCAAGCTCCTGGAATTCATGCTTGACGTCGTGACAGTCTTCCCCGTGATAAAAGCCGCCTTTGATACCTGGAATTATCCAATCGCGCAAGAGCGGCTTCGCAGGAAGGGTGTCGTCATTGAGAACCAAATCTTGCGGGCCCCGGAGTACGAAATCTTCAAGGAGCGGGCATACGGGGGCCTGGTTGATATGCCCTTCTACGAACCCTTGGAGCAGGAAATGAAGACCCTTCTCCGAGCAAGCTCAGGGAGGATTGATCATCCCCGGAGGGGGAGTAAAGACGTCATAGACGCCGTGGTGCAGCTCACATACCAGCTGTCGATGCAGCAGAGCTTCGTACCAATGGCGAAGATTATTGTGATTTAAAATGGCAGTAACAGCAAGTATCGGAGGAAGAAGAAGTCCTGGACGGCTCAGAGCCGCATATGATGCCCTGTTTTCGGGCAGATTCCGCACGAAATATACTGCAATTTCGAGTGTCGGCCCCATACTAATGCCGACATCCCGGGCCATGCAAACAATCAAGAACTACTTCACGGGGTCCTTCAATAAGTACCAGCGCTATCAGGCCCTGGAAGAGTTGGATAGTGAACTACAATCCGGGATCAGTACAGCATCGATCGTTGTGGCACAGAGCATGAAGGGATTCGTGGTCCGGCCCGGGGAGAAGCTAGAAGGCCCCGAGGAGGAGCTCCAGAAGCTCCTCAACGACTTCTACAAGGACGTCTTAGAACCGATGGAGTACGACATCGCATATAAGCTCTTCCGGGACGGGGATGCCTGCTATGTCCTAGACAAAGTCAAGGCAATCGGCATCCGGGAATTTGTGTGGCTCCCCATGGAACGCCTCACCGTGGTAGAATCCATATCAGACGCAACCCGGCTTTCGAGGGTTATCCAAGAAGCAAACTTCTACCTCCTGAACGAAATCCCCGCAGTATCCGGATATGCGACCACTATGGATTCTAAGCCACAAACATTCAAGGCAGATCAGGTCGTTCATTTCAACTGGGGCAGGAAAGAGCGTGTAAACGATCTCTGGGGGCGAGAAACATACGGGATTTTCACCCGGTCACCGACACATGCCCTTGTTGTAAAGGTGGAGGGCAAGCTAGCAGCATTCTTGAATGATATGCTCATCAAGGACGTGATGGTTCCTAGGGAACACCATACGTTGCCATCAGAGGCATTCAACCCCGACTTTTTCCAAGGCGATAACCAGGAAGCGAAGATCCTCGCTGCCCAAAGCGCGGCGGATAAGGTCCTCACGGCTTATGCAAAGGGACTGGAAGGAAGACGGGTTGATCGAGGATATGTGACCCTGGACAATGTTGGTATCAATATCATTGAGCCAAGGATGCAGTACAACGCCCCGAATGAGTACATAAAGCAAATGGACCAGAGCATCAACCGGAGCATGGGGACGCCAGAAAGCGTGTTATCCGGGCAATCAGGGTCCCGAGGAACGTTTGCTTCTGAGGTGGCAATCGGTGCTTACCTTGTGATGAAGGCAGAGTTCCTTGCCAAGAAGATGTCACGAAAATACATTGATCTCGCGAAGATACATCTGAAAATCAAGGAGCAGAATAAGTACGACGAGCACCTGGATAAGATTGACTTCAAGCTACAGCTCATCTTCTTCAGTGCGGAGATGGCACGGACCGTGGCTATCTTAGCCTCCCTGGGGACGTACACCGAGGATGAGATCAGGGGGAGAATGGGAGATCCTCCCTTGCGAGAAGATCAACGAGAGCATCTAGTCGATATCAGTAACAAGGGCTTCGTGAAGACTGCTGCCCAGAAGAGAGAATCCGAAAAGGAAGCAGACGACCCTGAGCAAGCCCCGATAACAGAGAAATCGAAGGGCCAGCAATCAATCACATAAGGAGGTGAGAGTATGCCGTGGAAAGACAACGCGTCGGTTAAGAAGAGCATCAAAGGGCTGGACAAGCGGTCTAAGGAGGAAGTTACAGCCTTCCGGAAAGCAGCTAACACACACTTTGCGTCGTGTATGAAAGATGGCGGGACTGAATCCTCATGTGAGACATCCGCCATCAAGGTCGGGTGGAGTGCTGCTAATAAGGCCAAACACGAACGAGTCCTATCCTTAATCAGACTAGAAGGATACACAGGGACTGTCACGAAGATACTAGTGCACTTTTATGATAAGGACAAGGATGCTATCGAATACACAGGAATGGATTTGTGGCACTATTTCGATGACGAGAACTGGAAGCTATACATCTGTGATGGATCCCGGGTAATCGGGATGTGGTGTTCCTTCGCTGGCGTCTCCTTAGAATACGACTAATCCCGGGCTCCGAGCCTCTTTTTTTTCATCCAGGAGTAGAGGGACCATACCCCTTACCATATATTAATCGAATGCGACCAGTGTCTTGTAAGCGAGATTTGTATGACAGAATACGTGGCAACGCTTGCGGCTAAGCTGGATTACTCGCTGGACGACTCCGGGGCCCTTATGTATATCGAGGGCACTATCATCGAGCCCGGGACTTACCAGGGCATTGATGGTAAGAAGATTTCTTACTCGGATACGGTCCTTACAGACGGTGCGCCGTCTGCAAAGGGACGCCCAATCATATACCGACACACCGAGACTGACGGGGAAGAGAAAGACCTCGTGGTCGGTTATACTGCCATCCTCAATGAGGAAGACGGTAAAATCGACTACAAGGGAATCATCTACGATGAACGAGTGTTCCCGTTCTTAGAGGACGGGACATTTGATGCTGTTTCTCCCGAAATCGATGTCGACGGGCGCTATGATTCTGAGCAGGAACTCTACGTGGCTGAGAAAGTCGAGTTTACCAGCTTGACCCTTACAAGCAATGAGCATAAGGGCATCGACTCCGCAAGTATAGCAGGACATGGAGCAATCCATATCTCGCTCGAGAAAAAGAAGAAGAAGAAGAAAAAGGAGAAAAAGAAAGTTATGACAACAAAAAAGTACGACGACGCATTTAACGACATTCCAGAAGAAGACAGGCTAACTCTAGCACGGAAGTTCCTCGAAGACAAAGGCTTCAACCTCGTTGAAAAGAAACCCGATGATGACGAAGACGAGGAAGAGGAGGAAGAGGAAGAGGAAACCGTCGTGGACAACCCCGAACTCAAAGAACTCAAGGACCAGATGGCCCTACAAGCTTCTGAGCTGGCATTCTTCCAGGACCGGGAGCTAAATAACCTGGTTGAGGAGATTAAGAAGACGGACGACGAGTTCGTCATCGATGATGTCACCCTGCCCGGGGAGGCGTTCCTGGAGAAGAAGGCCAAGCTAGAGAAGTTCCACAAGACCCTGCAACGAGCGCTGCCTAAGATACGACTCGAGCTCAGCGGCGAGGCGCCAACGACTATCACAGCAAAGAATGAGGAGCTGAAGAAAGTGGCATTAGAAATGTACGGAGACGAGGAGACAGCACGGAAATTCGCCCCACAGCTGTTCCCAGCCCCGGTTAAGGAGACTGATTAGGAATGGGTGGACTACTAGAAGAGGTTGGAATCCCAATCACCCGGGTCTTTGACGATGCTGATGGGGACACGGGCATGCCTAGCGCTGGCTGGGTCCTGCAGATTTCGGCAACCGGAGAGGTAACAAAGTGTGCGGCTGGAGCCTCAGTATATGCTGTAGCATACACGGACACAAAGAATCCCTTATACCTGGGCGACACGACCCTGCACACACAGTACATGAAAGATCCAGAGACTGCATGCATCCGAGAAGGTGAAGTAGACGTCGCGTTGGAAGAGAATGCCAACCGTACGACTGCAATCCACATCGGAGACATCGTGGCGGTTGGACCTACAACTGATGGAACTGTTGCACACTGGGAAGACAATACTGCACAGGGCACTGCACACGGGACCTTTACGCTGGCAAATTGGATGGCTGCGAGATCCGAGATCGTTGGAATCGCAGAGGAAGCCATCGACGCCAGTACAGACACTGACGACGACAGGCTGCATGTACGGCTCACCATCTTTGGAGATGAGACATAATGGTACGCGGTGAAATAACAAGCAACGAAATCGCGAAGGCTGACATCGCGAAGACTTACATCTGGCGTGCATCTGCAGAGATGTCCCCGGGTGTAAAGCTCTTCGGTGAGGCTAATTGGCCGACTATCGATGCAAAGTGGGCGTTCCCCCTAGAGGTCGACGGTGAATTCCCCGTTCCTGAGGGCGCTGTAGCCCGACGTGCTCGAATACAGTACGTCGAGTTCGGTGCCGTTATGGAGATGGCAGAGTTCCGCTGGATGATCACTGACTGGGCAAAGGCCCGGGCAATGGAGATGAAGACACACACTGATATGCAACGCCGAGGTGCAGAATACATCGCCAAGTGTCAGAACAGGCAGATATTAGATGCACTATATGCAGGAGCCGGGGCAACAACTGTCACGGTTGGAGCCGGGTCTGAGTGGGATACCAATGCTGCAGGCGTGGACATCGAAGGCGACATCCTAGATGCCTGGGGATATATCATCGACGAGAGCAACTGCACTGAAGATGAGATGAAGCAAATCGGCCTCATCTACCCTGCAAAGGTAGCCGGGAAGCTGAAAACACTCCGTCTTATTGAGAACGTACAACAGACACTGGAAAAGTACCTCGGGTCGAGCTTGGACTTGACGCTCCATCCAACCAGGTACTACAATGAGACAACTTCTGTTGGCATCCAGGACGATGCGGTTCTGTTCATCAAGGGCGAGTACACCCTAAGGCACGCTGCCTACCGGGGTGACGCAATCCCAATGTCAGAAGTCGTGCGCGTCTTCGGGCGTGGTGTTGACTACCTCGTGAAGAAGATGTTCTTCAGCAAAGTCGAGCCAGACACACAAACGGACGCAACGTCAGATAGAATCTGCAAAATTGCGAACGTGATCTAGGAGGCACGTGAACATGTCCAAATATGGTGGATCATGGGATGCCTACAAGAGATGGCTAGATCACGAGATCCGTATGAGGCAGCTTGGCGGGTATGGTGACATATTCTACGTTGATGCAACTAACGGGGACGATGACACCGGGGACGGGACACTTGTCACAACCCCGTATGCCAGCCTAGAAGCAGCCATCGATGCAGTGACAGACAACAACGGCGACACTATCATCCACAAGGGCTACGAGAATCTTACAGCTGGAATAACCGTTGATAAGGACAAGCTCTCCATCCTTGGATGGGGCCTCCATGGGTCGAATCCTTACTACCCTGAGATTGGTTCAATTGACAGGAGTACAGCAGAAGACGCACCAGTTCTAGGTATTGAGGCTGAGTTCGTAGAGATTGCGGGCTTGGCTTTCAATGGTGTATGGTCTACATCCTTGGCAAGCAACGCTCCGTTGGAGATCATGGACACTGCAGGCAACAAGACCTTCATTCATCACTGTTTCTTCCCAGACTGGGCAAGAGCAACAATGCGTGCAGGTATCAGGCTCGACGGTTGCCACTATGTGGTAATCGAAGATTGTAACTTCCATAGCGTCTATGGTAACATGGATGCAGGGATATACATTGAGAGCTCTGTAGGAATGCCGGCATACCAGAAAGTCAAGAGGTGTAACTTTATGGGAGGCTCTGGTGTGATGACACATGGTATACAAGACATCGTTGGCTCAACGTACGGTGAGTACGAAGACCTAAAGTTCGCGAATGTGACTTATGGCTTTGGACTTCCAGGAGCGAAAGACCTATATACAACTGTCAAGGGTGTCGTTGGAACTATGGGGAAGGCGGAAATCTTCGAATCTGCTCTTGTAGCTAACGATAGCACTATTGGCCACCTTACAACTAGCTGGAAGCTTACTGCTGCTGATTGCTGGGGTTCGGATGGACCCCTGACGACGTAGGATTGATGAAACATGCCACTGTGCAAAGTTTGTAGAATGACAATTCCAGAAGGTGCTGACAGCTGTGTCAACTGTGCGCTTCCAAAGAAGAACCGCATCGACATGATGTACAAGGCTCCGAAGAAGACAACGAAAAAGACAACGAAAAAGACAACGAAAAAGACAACGAAAAAGAAACCAAAGTAACATCAAAGAGCGAAGATCCAAATAAGGCCCGGGCACCGCCGACTTTTTTGAAGTGTGCTTCACAACGCACGCAGTGTAAAGACGTGCTAGGGTTAGCGCAGTAAGGCCCTGATGGGCCCCTGCTAGTTCGAGGATGAAGAAAAATGTCAAGTTTAACAGAGTATTTTACTCCACACAGGAAAAAGGCGAGTGTTGTTTCAGCACAGCAGGCACAAATGACGGATCTCACATCGACGGATGTGATGACGTCGATCAATGCCGGGGTCTATTGGAATGTCAAAAGTGTACCACATGTGCTCCTAGTCCTTCACAACGACCACGCAACGCGCCCATTCAACTATCAAGTATGGGGACGCATCGGGGCCGATGGCGAGCCCGTCATGATAGGAATCGGGGTTGTCGCTGGTGCTGGTACCGAGGTCGAAACCGGGGCAGATGGGTGGGACTACATAGACGTAATGGTCGAAAGCACCGTTGATGGTGAGCCAGCAACTGGCTTTGTGGAGATTAAAGCGAGGTCGATGGGATAATGGCATACCTGGGTGGCACGCTAGACGAAGCATACAAGCGCTTCAAGCTTCCGTTGATTCCGTTCAGCCTTGTAACAACGGCTAATGGGAATGCAGCAGGGACAACCATCATCTCAGCTCAACTTATCGGGGTCGCAGCTGTCGTTATGAACAGCTGTGCGATTATCATCACGGCCGGGGATTACCTGGGCTTCAAGGCCCCGGTTATGGCCTTTGACAACACCACGGGTACACTCACGTTAGGAGACCCAATGGGGGCTGCTATTGTTGCAGGCACTAGGTTTGCAGTAGTCCCTGCTGAGGCTGTAAGCGTAGATATCGCATTAGACGACACCCTGGTATTTGTGGGTGTGTGTGGTGCGGGGATGGCTGGATCTACGACAACCATCGTCTGTCCAGACATGGTGGGAAAGTGGGCTGACGACTTCTTCAATACTGATTGGCTGGCGATTGTGCTCCTTGACGTGGATGATCCGGGCGATGCTCCAGAAGGAGAGCGGCGGGATATCACAAACTACGTATCCGCAACTGGGACGTTCACAACGCAGGCGTTCTCTGGCATTGTAGAAGCCGGCGACGTCATAATGTTCGTGCGACGAGAGGTTGTTGCAGGAATCATTGCTCAGGGAATGTTCTACCTAGGTCGCTGTAATGTTGGCATGACAGGGTCTACAACGGCTATAGTATCGGCAGATCTCGCAGGGTTCGAGGATGACTTCTTCAATACGGATTATGTTATGGTTATTATCCTCGATGTCAACGACGTCGGTGATGCACCCGAGGGAGAAGTTAGGGACATCACGAACTACGTTGGAGCAACTGGGACATTTGCTACAGTGGCTTTTACGGCGAATGTCGAGGAATCTGATGTAATCCTAGTTGCTCGCAGGGAGTACTTCGTGGTTGATGGAGTTGCGTTGAAGGCAACTCCAATCGCAAATAGCTTAGCATCTAGAATCTCGCAATTCATCGCTTCGGGAGACGGGGACTTTGCTGGCAGCACTATCCTACCGAGTAATATCAGCCTGTTCGATATCATCAGCAGGACTGGTGACCCGGCATTCCCGATAGCAGAACGACCTGCAAACAACGTCTCATTAGTTGAGGTGTTAAGGTGGTTAGCCGAGCATACCGGACAAGGACTAGTATTTACCGGTATCTGTGACGCTGGGATGACCGGCTCACCGACTGAGATGGTATCCGACGACCTTAAGGGATTCGGCAATGACTACTTCAATACTGATTACGTGATGGTTGTTCTCCTGGACGCCAATGACGTAGGTGACGCTCCAGAGGGTGAAGCGAGAGACATTACGAATTATGTATCTAACACTGGTGTATTCACGACTGTAGCGTTCTCAGGTAATGTTGAAGAAGCCGACGTCATCATGATTGTCAGAAGAGAGCTGCTGGTTGTTGATGCGGTTCCTCTTAAGACGACACCGATAACAGACAGCTTCGCATATAAAGTTGCACAATTCATAGCCGGCGGTGATGGTGACTTCGCGACGGCTACACCATTGCCAGCTGATACATCGTTATACGACACACTCGGTACGCCTACTGTGTGGACAGCAACTGCATCAGCTGTGGGTACTATCACCGATGCAAACCTCATCAACCAAGCGGGGCTATACGTCGGTGAGATAGTTGTCCCGTTGAGTGGCAACATGGCAGGACAGGGGCGGTATATTACTGCTTATGACGGCACTGGTGTGCTTACTGTCTTGCCTGCATGGCCGGTTGCTCCTGGTAACGTGGACTTCGTTATCATCCCATCTGAAGCAGGAAGGCTACTACTTGCACTCGGGGCTGAGTATGACGGTTCACCAGATATGTATGACACGATTGTCACAGGATATGTGACAGCTGTCGTGGCAGTGGTACAGGGTTCTGTATTAGAAAGGTTAGAACTTCTCCAAGACGTAGGCATTACAGGCAATGCGATATATACTGCGACGGCATCAGCGGTAGGTGAGTTGACGTGCGCAGATCTTCCGGATGGAGTTGGTTACTTCGTCGGTCAAATGGTAGTGCCAATCACAGGTATTATGGCCGGCCAGGGACGGTATATAACGGCTTATGATGCTGTTGATCAAATAACTGTGTTGCCTGTTTGGCCTGCAGACCCAGGAGCTACTGTAAAGTTCGTTATAGTACCCAGTGAGATAAGCAGACTCTTATTGGCGCTTGGAAGTGAATTTGACGGCTCACCAGATGTATATGATGCCATCATTACAGGATGGACTGGAGCGGCTACAGCAACTGCAGTAGGATCGCTCATTGAGAGACTGCAGTTGTTACAGCAGGCACTGATCAACGCCAACACAATATTCACAAGCACGGCTGCTACTGTTAATACAGTAACGTGTGCTTCATTGGTGGATAGAGCGGATCTGTACGAAGGCATGATGCTCGTACCCATGGATGGCAACCAAGCTGGACAGGGCCGGTATATTACTGATTACGACGATACTGGCATACTTACTGTCGTTCCAGATTGGAGCACGGATCCAGATGCAGCCGGGGCATTTACATTCGTGATTATGCCCTCACCGGTGAAGTTCACATACGAGGCGGGTAAGGGTTTATCCGCAATATACGACCTCGTGAATGGCCTCCCGGTGATGACACGGGTGTACAACGAGGTGGACATCGGTGTGCTAACCGTCGAAGAAACTGTCTTCGAATACGACGATGCGGCATATGTGTGGCACCCTCATTGGCTGGAGTTCCACCTCGATGAGCTCGCAGCCGCTGAGCAACTCGAAGTTAAGATATACGTGAAGGACAACGACACGGATAACAACGAACGGCTCATGATGCACCTAGACTACCTCGGGGTCCAAGCCGTCCCGGTGAAGTTCGTTGAGTTACCGCCTGTGGATTTGTACTTCAAGGTTACTGTAAAGCAGACGGGAGGAGCGTTGAGGGATGTCCTGTTCAAGCTCTACAAGGAGTCGTGATATAGATGAGTGAAGTTGAAATAGCGCAAAGGGTCTTGGAGATACTTATCGGAAGCAGGTCGTTAGACGATACGATAACGATACCAGCTGCTGGGGATCCGGCTAATGATGTCTCGATATACGGGGCATTGAGGAAGATCTTCGACGAGAATACCGTCCTGTACAATGAGAAGGGGAAGGTCCACGAAGTTGCTGATGTCATCATCTACCCCGTAGCTGAAGATATGGCTACGACAGAGATCGATGATGATGGAACCAGTCCGGCACTGACTGGTGCAGTATCGGATGTTCACATCACAGAAGCTGCTGCCATGGCAGACCCAGCTTGGCTGGAGTATATTGACTTTGAACAACTGGGCACGATTACGATAATCAGCATCTATTACGAGCTGCATTGGCAGCAGAGGTTCACTGTTGGAGGCGGAGGAGGAAGTGAATCATATGCCAAGTGGCAGATCTCCAGGGATGGTGGAGCTAACTGGGTCGACGTTACGGATAACGTGGTTGAGAACAATGCTGCTTATCAGGACCTGACACGATCCGGAGTTGGAGTGCACATCCCGACGATTGTGGCTGGTGCTAACCAATTAGGATTGAGGTTGTGCCAGTGGGTTGATGTTGATGGAACATCCTCGGTGGAGACAAAGGTCCGTAGTGACTCGTACATTAGAATTACGTACCGGAAGAACTAGAGGTGAGATAAGTGGACTTTAAGGCCGCCCTGTTGGAGCTTATACAGCATCCGGGATATACTAATAGACTTATTGTTACAGCCGACTTCACAAGCGGGACTTGGAACACAGTGGATACACATGAGCTATTTACAATAACTGGGGCTGTGAAAATCTTAGTTCTGCCAATAGTCACAGGTACATTAACTGAGTCCGTCGGTGGAGATCCGACAATATGTCTAGGATTTGCTACAGAGACCGATGATATACTCCCTGATACAGTTGGTACTGTTCTTGACGTTGATATGCTTTGGTTGGCGAACTCAGGAGATTATCACATCGCTGGCAACCTCTTCACTTACGATATAGTTAACGACGAGGATCTTGGGTATGAGATCAAAGTCGGGGCACTTGATGGCGGGTCTATAATGTTTATCTGTCTCTGGACAGCTCTTGAGGAAGGTGCTATAGTAGAAGCAGGACTGGGCGGAGTGTTGTAGATGGACTTTGACTCAAGAAGGGTCGATGTTCTTGAAGAACATATCCACGTTATACAGAAGATCGCACCAACGGGTGTGGACCCTGTTGCATTGACAGGCGGGGCTCAATGGGTGTTGGGTGTGTTTGGTGCCGACCTGTTAGCGCCTGCCGCAGTAACCAGGCCCTTCGATCTCCATCACGTCGTAGTATCCGATCCGGACACAAACGAGGACTACGAGATTGCTTTCTTTGGTGGAGCGAGTGAGATAGGGAGAATCGCATTCACAAGAACAGGTGTCTTTGTTGGTAGTATTCAGATTCCAATAATAACACCAATACAAGACGCGGGTACACAGATTCGCGCGAAGTGTATGGACGGTGGCGCTGGTGGAGGTGCTATCGTGAAAGTGAAGGTCGCGTATCACGAGTACTAAGTGATGATAGTTAGGAGGGAATGAAAAATGAATATTGAAGATATGAAGAGGATTGCTAACTTGGCGATAGCCGTAGCTGATGACATCTCTGTTGAAGCGGATAACCTCAGGATGTTCTGTCACGAAGTGGTGAACGCAGTGGAGTCTCCAGAGAATGACTTCAGGATCGTGACATTGGATGGTGACAGGGCGACGGTTATCTACCTCGAGATGAAGGCAAAGCTCATCGCGTTAGCAGAATCTATTCCAACAAGTGTGCCTGTGGAGCCATAACAATGACATACCGGGGCTATGACGAACTGCGAAGAGGGTTAGTGTTACATCTACCCTTTTCGGAGGGCGTTGGTACCACGGTATTTGATACTTCGCAGTATGCGAACAATGGCACATTCGCAGCTGCACCGAACGCTCCAACATGGACGGAGGGAATAGAGGGAAGACGGGCGCTGGACTTCGATGGCACTGATTATCTGGGCTGCGGGGATGGAGCAAGCCTGCGTGTCGTGGGAGATATAACCGTAGCAATATGGTCCAAGATTCCTGTTGCTTCCGCAGTTGGAGCATTAATCGCCAAATATGCAGGTTCAGGACCAGATACTGGATGGCAAATCTGGTATTTAGCTGATGGTCAAGTTGCCTTTGGCGGCAGAGATGGCTCCGGAGTTTTCGTTTTCAGCGGGTATGGCCCTGAAATTGATGATGATATTTGGCACTTCATCGTGGGACAAAGGGAGGGAAGTGTCTGGAGAGTAATCGTGGACATGGGAACCCCGACTCAAGATGACGTAGGAACTTCTGGTGACATATCTGCTCCAGGAATAAACCTATACTTGGGTTGGTATGGTGGAAGTTACCTTACTGGCATACAAGCTTCAGCCCGCGTCTACAACCGCGCACTCGATGCCATCGAAATCCGCAACCTATACAACCTCCGAGGAGTGATATAGTGCCCGCAATAACAAAGGCCCGGTTTATGGATGGCCTCGTGTTATGGTTGCCGATGACAGAGGGTGCGGGCACCACGGTTAAGGATTTGTCGAAGTACGGGAATAATGGCACGTTTGGCGCTGGTGCTGCGGCCCCGTCTTGGGTGGCCGGACTGGATGGACTACCGAGTGTGGACTTCGACGGCGATGACGAAATTAATATTGGCCATGATGCATCGTTGGGTTGGGGCACGGAAGATGGATCTGTAATCGTATTATACGAAGTTGGAGAACTTGATAGAGATCAAAGTATTCTTTATGCAAATGCAGGTGGTGGAAACCATGGGTACGGGATTCTCCAAAGAAGTGACAATCTTCTAGCTGCAGAAGTGCGCCCAACTGGAGAGGCTCGAATAGTGTCAAATTATACCGCAGGAATATCCATTGGTGAGTTAATTCATTTCGCATTCACATGGAATCATGATGATGGACTTGTTGCTGGATTTGTAAACGGTACTTTGTTTGGAACTGAGTCTGGAACTACTGGAACTGTTCCAGTTGATGCAGACGCTTATATCGGAAGTCACAATGCTGCTGCGTGGTTTCTTAATGGTAAAGTTCATCTGGTTCTGATCTATAACCGCGCACTAGACCCGTATGAAATCAGAGCCCTCTATGAGGCGAGGAGACGCATATGAGCATCCAAGACATCGTTAAACGTGCTGTACTGGCCCTGGGCTTTGAGGAGCGGGCTGGCCTCATAGCATTTGATAGTTCACCGAAGCATAATAATGGCACGTTAGGAGCGGGAGCTGCAGAGCCAACATGGGTTGCAGGGAAGGATGGCTTCGGGGGAGCAGTAGACTTCGATGGTGATAACGACTACGTTGTTGTGCCTTACAATGCAAGCTTCAACACGAAAAAGGTTACTGTTATCGCTTGGATCTACCATAACAACGCCACTGGTTCATTAGATGGCGGTATAGCAAAGGGAGTCTTGTTTGGGGCTTTTGAATGGTCGCTAGCCTTTCATGCAGGACAAGCAAGATGGGATGTCTCGGCCGTAAATAATAGAGTTTCTGGTGCTGTATCTACTGGCTGGAATATGTGGGTAGGAACGTATGATGAGGCGGTATCCAGATTCTACAAGAATGGCACACAAATAAAGGAAGTGGAGGGAGTTGGCGATATTAGGGGCACGAGTGATATAACTATAGGCGGAGATTCTACAGGCTCAGCTTTTGCTATTAACGGAATCATCGACGACGTCCTTATCCTGCCATATGCCCTAACACCCGCAGAAATCCGGGCCCTGTATGACTCTCGCAGCCTGTTCACTGCGACACCAAACTTACGGAGAGGACTTGTGCTCGACCTCGATTTGCAAGAAGGAGCGGGGTTGACGGCCTTTGACAGGTCTATCAATGCGAATAATGGAACTATTGTTGGAAATCCTGCATGGGCTAAATCCGGTGGAAGAACCTGTCTCGACTTCGATGGAGATACAGACCGAATACAGCTTGCATCGACAATAGTCTTTGGTGTTACTGATCCATGGACTATTGTAGCAACAATTGTGGACGAGTTAGCCGTTGCAAAATCCACTGTTTGGATAGGAGCTAATCGCACCAGACCGGGCTTGATGCTTAGTAGTGGTAGTGAACGAAAACCTCTGTATAGAGAGGTTGACACTGGTACTTACTATGACTTCTTAACTGAGGCACAATATGCTCCTTATCTTAACACCGAAGCTGTACATGTGTATGTTGCCGACGGAACTGGTTCACTCAAGGGATACATAAATGGTTTACTCATGACTGAATTCACTGGACTAGATACCAGATTTTGGGTTGATAGTGTAGGCGCTGGGTATCTCTATGCTAGTACATTATATGTCTTGGACGGAAAGCTTCTTAGTGTAAAGGTATATAACCGTGCCTTATCAGGGGCTGAAGTCCGTGCACTAACGGAGGAGTGGAGTTAAATGGATGATAAAGTTACACAAACAGAGTGTAATCTGAGGCATGCGAACATCGGGGAGAGTCTAGAACGCATAGACGTCACGATTGACAAATACGGAAATGCACTATACGGCCCTGATGGCACAGGGGGAATGCAACATCGCCTCACTGAGGTACATAACTCCCTTGATAGGATTGAAGAAAGCATCAACGGGCATACGACGTACACGACTAAGAAGACAGTAGCCCTGATCACGGGGACTCTGGCACTCATAGGGCCTGTTATCATCGTCATAGTACAAGCAATGTTCAAACGGGCAGGGTGGATATAACAGGGGAGATGATAACATGGGATTGAAGATCGGTGAAGCAATCAGGACGTATTACTACTACGGCACGTCTAGTATTACCGATCTCGCATACGAGGTCTTCGACGAAACCGGTGCATCGTTTGCTAGTGGCTTCATGACCGAACTGGGCAGCACCACGATCTATTACGTGGACTGGACCCCGGATGCTGCTGGTGTGTGGCTCTTTGAAGTCTCAAGGGGTACGGCGAAGGACGCATTTGTGTATCACGTCGGTATGGGGCAAGAGGCTGATATCGAGCTTCTACACGACGTCCCGACTGCAGACAGCGCCGCAGATGCTCACATGCGGGACGGTATCGGTAAGAAGAACGACGCTGCCGTAACAACCCCGGGGACAACAAAGAGCCTGATGGGATATGCAAAGGGCATTCTAACACAGATAGCAGATCTTATCACACGTACGAAGGGCTTAGACGATATACACGACGACCTCGTGACAGTCCTGGCTGATACAAACGAGTTGCAGGGTGATTGGGTCAACGGTGGACGGCTTGATCTTATACTCGACCAGATACTGGCGGATTCTGCGGAGTTACAGGTCGACTGGGTAAATGGCGGTCGCCTCGACCTCATCATAGACGCAATATTAGCCGACACGAATGAATTGCAGGGTGACTGGGCAAACGACGGGCGACTAGATATTATCCTCGACGCCGTGTTAGCAGACACCGGTGAGCTACAAAATGACTGGATGAACGGCGGGCGTCTCGACCTCATCCTCGACGGTGCTATAACTGACATCGCAGACCTCATCACACGCGCGAAGGGCCTGGATGATATCCATGATGATCTCGTAACCGTATTAGCAGACACTAATGAGCTACAAGGAGACTGGACTAATGGTGGCCGTTTAGACCTCATCATCGATCTCATACTAGCTGACACCGCCGAGCTTCAGATAGATTGGACTGATGGAGGGCGGCTAGACCTTCTCATTGACTCGATTATAACATATCTCTCACACGGAACTTATGGACTCGCTGCACTCGATACAGATCTTGGAACGCTACTTACTCGACTGTCTGCAGCCCGGGCAGTCTATCTTGATGAACTCGACTTCGATCTCCAAGCGGCTATCGCTGCGGTGCAGGCTGATATCGTAGACACTAAAGCAGGTAAGGCTCAGACATTCCCGACCACTATCGATTTGCACCAGGCAGCCGGGACCTATGACGTAGCTACAGGCACAGCCCAGATGGTCACAATCGAGTCCATAATCTTCACAGTCAACGACGACGTATCCGATGATGGAACTGGCATCACAGCAGTTACCTTCCAGACAGACACCACCACAGAACAGGAGTTCATCAACAACGTGGAGGGCACAATAGCCAACCTCACCGATGAATCACAGATCTCCTGGGAGGGAGCCGTCCTCCTACGGGTTGGAGACAAGATTCAGTTCACCATTGAGGGAGGAACAGCAGCGGCAGACCCTACAACCTGCAGCGTGTTAATTAAGTATCGGGCTGTGGTTGATGGAGGTTATCTAGTATGACAGGTGTATCCATAAACGGTGAGTTGGTCAGACACTTCCTGAAGACGAAGGAGTTTGTAATAGGAGCTGAGAACAGATTCAAGGGAACCCCGAACTACTATAAATATACAGACGATGAGGGGGGAGAGGCTCTCAACTATGCCATTGACTACGGTGCTAGAGATATTTATCTTGACACTTTATTGATGATTCGAGATGAGAACGTTGAAATAGTACCCGGTTCTCACGGACTGAAGTTCAAGGGATTTGGACATCCAGCAGTTTTAGACAATCCAGCCGTGAATTTAGAGGCAGCGGCTGACAGTGGAATGTGGTTCGACGGACATACAATAATTAACAACCTCGGTGCTTGGAGAGAGGGAAGCGTACATATAGAAAAGATGACTCTGGCTTTCACAGGTATAAACGCATCGGTAAAGCCAATGATTGACAGTGACTATGTCCATTGGCAGATGGATGATATTCTTCTTCAAGAGTGGAATAATACTTTCGATAACGACAACGCAGTATTAGGAGGACTGGCGGGAGGTATAACCCCAGACTCAACTAAAACGGTTTTCAGAGATGTTTCATACCATACGAAAAGTGCAGATTCAATAGGGTGGAGAAACCACAATGAGAATATTAATCATGTACGCCCATTCATGAGTTTTCAGTGGGAGGACCAAGTAGGTATCAGTTGTGTAGGTGTGGGATGCCACTCAGTAATAGACCCGTTACTATGGTTTGGTAGTGGAGCCCACGCCGTTGAGGTTTTCAGGGTACTGAACCTAGGTAAAGACTGGAACTTTTATAACGTATCTGGATCACATCAATTCGGTGGATTAGACGAGGAGTGTTCACTATTCTCTGAAGAGTCAGGACTTGGCGATGGGTTGGACCTACCTATAAAGGTGAATAATCTTAGGGGCGACTTTGAGTGGAAAATAAAGAGCGAGGCAGACGACCTGGCAATTTGGAAGGATGATCCCACACAGCTCTGTACGGACCTCAGGGGATCATGGGAGGGCACACCATTACCGGGAGGAATGAGAGAGCAGCTATACTTTGACTACTCACCGGGATACACTACACCAAACGTAGTGTACACTCCAAGGTCAGCTAACGCAGTAAATCCAATCGTGTTGACCGGAGTGCAACACGCTAGATTCTGGGGGATAGTACAGGCTAGTGACGCAGTAGACAACCACGGAGTTTGTGCATACAACGTAACAGATGGTTCCATTCTATGTGAATATGAATGGGATCAGCAAGCAGGAGTACAGCAAATCGTTATTAGCCCCTGGACACCTGTTCGAATAACGGGAACGAAAGTAATAGACTACCGCCGTAAAGGTGGAGATGCAGCAGATCAGATACTAGAGAAGGTTGTAGGCGTAGAGTTGAGGTGATCAGGATGGCAATGTCAGTTGATATAGATAAGCGGGGTCACAAAGCTACGAGGACGATGAAATACGACGTCGTTGGTACCAGTATTAGTCGTATGGGGGCGTCTGCTGTTGTCCTTAGCAGGCTTGGTGCGGTAGCTACGCAGATATCCAGGACAGCAGTGATGACACAAGAGGCCCGGGAGGGTGCTATGGCACAAGAAAGTAGGAGGGCTGTGATTAGATGATATTCCGTAGTAGTGTAAAGCGTGTCGAGTCAGTGTTTACCGACGAAGATGGTAGCGTGTACGATCCGGATAGCTCCGTGCTGGAGTTCTACGACTCTACTGATACATTGATAGAGTCCTTTGATGAGGGCGATTGTACAAACCCGGATCCGGGCACGTGGTACATCGACTACCCGGTTCCTAGTGATGCGGCATACGGGAGATGGAGATGCGAATGGACCGTTACAGTTGGCACCGACGTGTATCTCTTTGTATTCGGCTTCTACGTATGGAACACAATATGGCCCACGGAGCAAGAAGTGCGGAATGCACTTAACAACATCTCCACGGACAGGGTTAGTAGTGACGTTGTTTCGTATCACATTGAAAGAGCAGCTCGCCGTGTCACTAAAGTGGCTAGCTCCTCAGCCGAGGCTAATGACATACGGGATGCTATTGAGGCATGTGCTGCATATGCCTCTTACCTCTCATACGCCCTCGAACTCGAACGTGCTGCGGGCACGATGCCCCCGGCGGTCAGTAATAACCTGAACCGACTTTATCGAGAATGCATGTTCTGGCGCGGGATAATCCAGGGCTACACGGCGGATGCTTCCCGGGGACATGTCTTTGGGACCTCTGCCATGAACAGGAGCTTATATGACGATCCTTCACGAGGACCGTCATCAACGAGGGTGACAAAGCCTTGAAAGTTCGGATAGACGTGCAGATGGGCCCTATCCGGGGTTGGATCGATGATCTGATTAACGACATCCGGGGCCCGGTGAAGAGGGCATTCCTCGAAGAGATGGGCAAAACCGGGCTGGAGATTCTCAGAGAGGAGATGCCCGAGGGCAAGACAGGAAAGCTCCGGGCAGGGGCTAAGTATGAGATCTTCCTCGAATCCGAGGATCGGTCATCCGTGGGCTGGTGGTCCGATGCCCGCACGAGTGACGGGAAGCGCCTTGATATCATAGTTGATCAGGGCCCGGGGCAGCCGGATAGGACGAAGGCAAGCCCGGGCAGGTACGTCCCCGCGATTGGTAAGAGACTGATTAATCGTCCGAAACAAAGCGAGAGAGGCCTATTTCACGGAACCAGAGGGACAGCAGGACTTATACAAGGGCTTAGGCCATATGGGCCAAAACAATATATATCTATTATAAAGGAAGCTCTTAGGCACTTTGGTAAGGATTATGATAAGCTAATGCGCAGCAAGAGGGTACATGATACGTATATAGGAAACTATACATTCAAAAAGCTAATGAAAGAAGTATCACGTAAGCGCAGTTACACCTCAATGGTATATGGGACAACAGACATTGGATTGGCTTATGAGTATGCAGATGCTGGTCCCGAAAAACTTAGAATAATACTTGGTATTGCTGATGTTGGGACGTATGCCATTGATAAATATCTGGCTGAAAGGTTTGGGCCACCAACAATACTTGAGCTACGTGATGTAGTATGGGAGGCAAAATCCCACAAGGCTTTGGGTCTTGTAGAAGAAGCTATTGGTGGGACGCATTCGTGGGACCAAGATATAGTGCTTGGAGCACGCGTTCCTAAAGAGTATGTTCACAGAGCGGCACTAGGGAGAAGAGAAAGAAAGATGCTAACATCACGAGAGCAAGCAGCGCAATACACTGAGGCTAGAGGTTGGGAGTTCCCAGCTGAATCAAAAGACTATATGGCTGCTCTAGATATACCAGGCACAGAGCGTGGCAAATTTATGGAAGAAGCCGGTAGAGGCAAATACAGGGGTGTTGGATGGCACCCCGGGTCGAAGCGCACCCCATTCTACTCCCGGGCATTTAGACGTATAAAGCAGGAAGCTGGACGCGTGCTCGAAGCCGCACTTGAGGGGGTCCGGGCTTGAGTACGTTAGGCGTGCACATCGATGCAGTCTGGAATGCCGTGCACGCCGAGGTAGCCTCGGTTACTTTCGGTGGAGACAGCATCAACGCTGTCAAGGGCCGAGGCTACCCCATAGACGTCAATCCCCGGGTTTATACGATGATCGGGCCCGTGTATATGCAGGGCGGGAAAACCGGGGAGGACATCTACTGGATTGCGAGCTTCCTAGTGTTGGTATACTACGATTATCCAACACATGCAACCCGGGAAGAGAGCATACGCACAATAACCGAGGCTATCATAGATGAACTCGAGGGCAATCGACAGCTGGGAGGCCTGGTTGAGACCACAGAGACAACTCGCATACGTCCAATGACATTCCCCGGGTATGAGAGGGCAAATGCCCAGCTTGTTGTCACTACCCGGTTTAAGTGGAACATCCCCGCATCATATACTACAACCGGGGATGGATTACTCGGGACATCGTGGAACGACATCATCACAGCAATCGGGGTCGAGGTAGATAAGGTATCCGGGCTGGACACGATCTACTACTCCGTTGCTGAAAACCTAGACAACCTCCCCGCCTGTTATGTCATCCTCGCAGATGTAGACCAGAGGCCATTCACCACTCAAAAGAGTATCAACAAACTGACCATAGACATACCGATATTCACAAAGGACTCTGATATAACAGCGGGTGAAGTCCTCGGGCTCGTGTATGCGGGGAAAATTGTTGAGGAACTTGGAGATGACTTTCGACTTGGCGGGATTATCGAAGTCGTAGAAAGCGTTCAACTAATCCCGAACTGGGCCGGACAGAATGGATACGAGCGGAGCGTCATGGCTGTGAAACTCGAAGTATCTGCAATCCGGTAACCGTGCCCGGACATCCGGGCTTCATGAGTAAAAAGGAGGAGAAAAATTGGGAAACCAATGGGCAAAGATTATACAAGAGAACACTGGGACATTTGCTGACCACACTGAGTACACTACCCCTAATCTGGAATTCGACTACGTTGATTTGGATCCAGACCTTGATATGGGCAACCAGATCGTGCACACTTCGGGTTACAGCATAAAGAGGCGGCATTGGCTGAATGCCCTGGGTGGAAGGCTCAGGGTTAACAACTATGCTGCTGGTGATAACATCGGGGAGCTGTTGAAGAGTATCTTCGGGGATTACAGCCTCTTCGATGCAGACCCCTGCTTTAGGCATAAGTTCGAGCCCCTAGATGCTGGTACCGCATGGACACTGTATGACTACGACGATGACATACCATATTACAGGAAGTTCCAGGGCCTACAAGCAACACGCTTCGAACTCAACGCACCTGCACGAGACGTAGCATCAGTCATCTGGGAAGGGGTCTACGCCGATGAGGCACAGGTAGACATGGGCGTGACGAGCATGGGCACGTTACCGTCTGTGAGGCCCTTCGTATTCCACGACGGGTCTGTGTCGTTTGAGGCTGCTCAGGCGTATGCCGAATCCTTCCGGGTCTCGATTACAAGAGACGTACCAGAAGACTCTCAGGTCATGGGACACCGGGCCCGGCAGTACATGCTCAACGAGGGCTTTACAATCACCGTTGAGTGCGACTTGCAACTTCACAGCTGGGAAAACTTACGACGGTACTATGGTGGATCTGCACAGACAACGCCTCAAGACGAAGACGAAGAAGTAGCCGGTGTCTTCACACTAGACGGGCCGTCATCAGGCGGGGCAGGAGAATACGACCAACACAAGCTGTTGTTCAACTTCCCTGTGATGGTCATCACTGACCACAAGACAGTGAAGACCCGGAGAGATCGCAAAGTCGAGCGGGTGAGTCTTGAAGCCGTCTACAGTGCAAACAACTACGTGTACCTGTACAATACAAAGGCAACGTACGCTGCGGCGTAGGGGGTGATAGCATGGCAACTAGTGCGGAAGAATACAAGAAAGCGGTTCATGAGGATGTGACACTGCCATCCGGGCATGTGTTTACATTGAGAGAGCCTACTATGGAGAGTATCATCATGTACCTCGACGAATTGGGATTGCAGGTTGGACAAGAGCCAAGCGATGACACAATGGAGAAGTTGAAGGCATACGGAATCAACCGTGAGAGTGTTGCTGCTATCAAGCACCTGATACCCTCGGCTATTGTCTCACCAATCGTGGTTATATCCAGCCCGGGCCCTGATGAGATTGAGCTCGGGGACATCAAGAGTGCAGATCTCAGGGTCATCCTTGACTGGGTCTACAAGAGGCTCGGCATAGACGAGGAGGGTCTGAAGGCTCAGTCCTTTCCTGTCCCGTAGTATGCTTGGACAAACGGCTGCTGTGATTGGCGCGACATATGGTGGAAGACCGTCAATGCACCTCGGGCTCAATAAGACTCGAAGTGTGCTCTTCTGCCTAATGGTCGATAGTGCCCTCACGAGGGAGATAACCCCGAGGGAACCAGGAGATAGAACATTGCAGGAAGATATGCAAATGCAGACGGGCCCTGTGAGGTCATTCGTATTGGAGAAATTCGGGAGCGTAACATAAGTGTCAATAGGGCCCGAGACTAAGAGGGTTGCAGAGATTATCCTCAAGTGGGTCGAGGAAGGCAAAGACGTCCCGGATTACTTTAAGAAGAGGATAGACGGGATCAAGGCTTCTGCTGCCCAGGCTTATAAGCAGATTGAACTCCTAAACCGGTCATTCGGGGACGAGCAGGCCCTGATGAAGCAGCTCTACAACATCATGGACAAAGACCTAATCCGGGCCTTTAGGGAAGTCGGGGGCGGTATGGAGATGATGGTCCGGACTGCCGAGGCAAAGGATACCGCAGATGCCAAGCGGGTCAAAGCCGAAGAAAAACGTGCCCGGGACGAAGAACGTATGGGCCAACGACGCGTTGAACGCATGTCCCGGCTAAGCCGCACGTTTGGGTGGCTCGGCTACCGGCTTACCATGATGGGCCGCATTGTAACCCGGTGGGTTATGGCCCCGATACAGATGACAGTCAAGGGCCTGACTAATCTTGACCAGAGCATGATGACCGTGGCCAGCACGATGGGCCTCGCAGCCATGTTCGGACAGGACTTCTCGGCATCCTTATTACCGCTATTGAATGACTTGCCACGGCTTGCACTCGAGACACAGGCAGCATCAGGGGCGATTAAGTCGCAATTCTTGGTAATGGCAGCTGAGCTTGCCCCGGACCTAAATGCCCTGCAATTCATGTTGGCGGGATTTCTCGAAGACTTCGGCCCGGGCTTTGCGACAGGCTTTGCAGAGGGCCTTGCGGAGATGAACCCGAGGCTTGAGGCATTCCTTAACATCCTAGGGCCACATGCAGACACGATTGGTAAATTCGCGGCAGAGCTGATTCCGCTAGCAATTGGACTCACTGCCCTGGGAGTGGCACTGTTCTTCCTATCCCCCGCATTACGGGTTCTTGCATCTATCGGGGGAATCGGGCTTGGTTCGACGACAATAGCCGGGGCTGGACTAGCAGGTCTGGGATATCAAGTAACCGGGACTATCCAACAGAAAGGAAAGGCCTTCTGGGAAGGTGTCGACCCCGCCTTAGGATTCTTGTATGACGCACTGTCGAACCTTATGCCAGGAGGTGGTAGGCAAGACTGGTTCAAGGGCTTCGGAGGAGGAGGTACCCCTGATGCCATTATTGGTGCTACTGCAGCAGCAAAAGGCGGGGATATCAACATATACGGGGACATCCACGTCCCGGAAGGCGTGGATGTAGATTGGCTATTCGGACTCTTCGAAGAGTACCAGCGACGACAGAAGGAGGGCTATGAGCCCGGAGGTTGATGACGTATGAGCTACATTATCGGGGCTGTGACACTCCCACAAGAACCGACCGACATCATCCCACGGTGGAGGAAGTTCAGCAAGGAGATACCAATGTACGTGATGTTGCCGTACATGGCGAACTTCGGTGGGCGGGTCCCGGTGTTGACCATCAAGGGCTTCATCGCGGGTGATACACTTGAGAACCTGTTTAATTCGTATACTTCGACACTGAAAGGATACGTACTCGGGAAGGCATCATCCCCGGTCATCGTCCTTGATGAGAACCCGGCTGCTGACTGGGATCTATATAATGCTGGAGTCGGGGTCGGGAACTACACAGTTGCCAAGGCTGATAGCAGTACACGGTATGTGATGGGCATCGAGGCCCTGAGGGTTATCATAACGAATGCTGGTGGCGGGAATGACACCACGGTCGGTATCGAGCGAGATATGGGTGCTGCTGGTGTGGATTGGTCCGGCCCGGATTTTATTAGCTGGTGTTGGTATGGATCTGCTTCTACTGACACATGGCGTGTCACAATCGTAGACGCAGCCGGGGCTTGGAACTACTTCGAATGGGACGATACCGGGGCTACATCGTGGTCACGGTTCCTCATGAGGAAGGATCAGCTATCTGTAGGAGCTGGAACACTAGATTGGAAGACGGTGAGATACATCCGCTTCTATACCGTGGCTACCGGAGCTACGAGGACGAATTACATGGACCGGGCCTGCGTCGGGGTCGGGGTGTATGTCAACTTCCCAGGATCACGCCACGACGGGATCTACCTCCTCAACGACATGCAGGCCCCTGAGAAGGGTGGCATCGTCACAAAGATCGATTACACTATGGAACTCGTAGAGTCGGATGACTTCTACGGTATCCTAAGCGAGGCGGTGTAAGTGGGTGACTGGTCCGTTGTTGTCAACGGGGTTACCCTCGAGGTAGCAGCTGGTACAGTCCCGACACTGAGTATCCCGAATAACGGGATTGTGTCGTTCTCAGCACAAGTGAAGAACACGAACATTGCCCGGGATAATGTCGCATTCGGGAAAACCGTAGTCCTGAGCTTCATGGGTACGCAGATGGTGTCCGGGTATTGCGAAGCTCCCCGGAGGCACCGAGATAATATTATCGTGTACGGGAAGGAGCAAGCTAACGACCTCACCCGGGAGCTTATTCTCATCGGCGGAACGTATCATGTCGAATACGAGGCAATAGACGCAAGCACGATTCTGGCTGCAATCCTGGCCCTGAGAGGATTCACACTCGATGCTGTAAACAGACCCGGGCCGCAGAACATCAGTGTTAGGTTCTATACGAAGAACATCCTCTACGGGGTCGTGAAGGTTGCCAACACCCTCGGGATGGATTGGTACTTCGTCGGCACCGTACTGCACATGGTGGCGGACCGTGGAGTAAACCGGGGGCAGATCTTCAACTTCTCAATACGGGCCTTTGATGAGGATTACGATGCAATACGGAACCAGATCATCCTCTTCTACATCGATGTAGATGGAGACCGGCAATACGTCACTGGAGATAATGCAGCCTCACAGGGCACATACGGGGTGATACAAGACCCATATACTGATTACGAAGTCTTCGATGCCGTGACTGCACAACTCCTGGCTGATGCAATAGCTGCGGATAAAGGAGCCCTACAGACCGTATTGCAGCTTGTACAACCGATAGCAGAAGTCATCGCCCGGAGCTTAGGCCCCGGTGATGATATTACGCTGGTTAGCTCCCAGCATGGCATCACGACGGGTACGAGTTACGAAATCCGGAAGTTGTCATACTCCGGGGACCGGGTCACGATCGAAGCCGGAACGATGGCCCTTGACAATCAAGGGACGTTGATGAGAAAAATCGAGGCTATGGCCACGCCCGTACTTGTAGACGTCACCGTAGATCAAATGCCATACGGGACCCAGGGATGGAGCACGGATCTTGAAATCCGCCCCGGCGTTGGAGGGGCGAATAAGCACAACTCCTTTGAGTGGGATGACGGTGCAGCAGGGAATGCAGAACTCATATTCGGAGACGGAACCACCGTAGTTGTGACTCTGGGTAACTTCGCAGGCCTCGCAGCTAACACAACGTTCATCTACTACGTGAAGACAGACGAGGACCCGACAACGCTGTATCTAGCAGCTGGCCACGGGGACCTCGATGAAGTTGGCCACCTCCCCGTAGTGAAGATCAGAACGCCTGCTGCTGCAGCAACAACGCAGGAAGTTGAGGTTTGGCCTGTTCGTGAGACGTTTGACACAACCCCGCAGATTGGCTCGAACTTCTTATCAGCCGGGGTGATTATAACCCCGGATTTCAGGACTGCGTGGAATGTCGGTGAGGCTGGTGGGCCAGCAGGTATAAGGGTGACTCCAACTGAGATTGCAGGTTACACAGGTGGGGCAGTCAAGGGCTTCTACATCGCAAACGATGGTGTAGCATACTTCCTGGGTGGGTTGGCTTGGTTGAATGCTAGTGCCCTGCATATCAAACACGATGGTGGTGCAGGGCGGTCGAGTGGAGTTATTGTCTACGACAATGCAGGTAACCCGATGGGGTTCTTATCAGTTGCTGGGGATCACATCGCACTAGCAAGTGACCCTGACGGGTATGTAGTGATGTCGAACTGGCTAGGAGATTCGTACATCAAGATCTTCGACGTCGGAGCTTCACACGGACAGATAGAGCTTACTACACATAATGGAAAGAACTTCTCTCTAAACCCAGCAGGGCAGACGGTCTCCACTGCTGATATCGACCCGAGTGCAGACCACACCAAGGAGCTAGGATACCCCACTAAAACGTGGCAGTATTACAATCCGAGGACAAATCTAGCAGGTCGACCCGCTGCAGCTGTTGGGATAGTTGGATTAGTATGGTGCACAAGAGAGGCAGCGGCTGATGAGCGCTACTGGTTGTGCTATCAAAAGGCGGATAATAGTTATGACTGGCTAGAGTTGGGTGTAGGAGGGGGCGTCCACGGTAGGGCAGATCATACAGACAGAACCCGGTATAAGTTCTATCCGTTCTACAATGACGTGGATGCTAACGCATCCCTGGGCTTGTTTAACAGCCACAGCTTTGTTAACATGCCAGATGGTGTACTTACAGAGGTGCCTGTTGAATTCCGGGTCCCGGATGACTTTGTAACTTTCCTACAGATGAAACTCGTATGGAGTGCTACTAGGGCTCCCGGTGCTGCTAATATGCGCTGGAGGCTAACAGCTGGTTATGGCCACTTTAATGAATCGTTCCAGAACCACATTGATGCACCTGCATATGGAGTATCTGCATGGGGAGGAAGTGAGTGGATGCATGAGCAACTTTCTCCAAACGCACTTGCAATGGCTGGCCTCGCCCTTGGAGACTATATCGGGGTCAAGGTTTGGAGAGACGGTGGACACGGAGATGACACTATTGGCGCCACTGTAAAAGCATGGGGCACATTGCTTATATATACTGCGGATCACTAGTCCTTGCCTCGAGTAACCTCATACCCGAGGATGTGTAAAAGTATCCAGAAGAGGTTGATTGCTGTGACTGTTCCTAGCCATAAGAATAGTCTTAGCATCTCTACCTGGGCTGTCGCAATCTGATAGTATGGCATCTTACCACTCCTTGTGCATACAGGTAAAAAAAGGGGTCATCCCGTGAACAACGTCCTTGGGATGTAGGTTCCTAATGCATTCCATGCTATGACTGTGATTGTATAGTTGCCTTCAAACCGCTTGACATCGAAGTAGATACACACTGTGTCCTGGTACGTGTAGAAGTGTCTGATGTACGATCCATAGTTGCTCTCAATTGATACTATGAAGTGGGTGGGTCCTGATCTGTCTAGTCGAATGACTAGCAGAACCGGGTGATCTCTCCACTCATACCCCATTAACAAGCCGTCTTCATGTATTAGTCCCCCACCACCTACTGGAGTGTACTCAGGTTCCGGGTCTGGTTCTGGTGGTGGTAAGTATCCGTTTGCGTATACCATAGGAATGGTAGTTAGCATCACTACTAGCATTAGGAGACCGATTGCTTTCTTTCTCACTTTCTTTTCACCTATTCCTGGAGGTTAACCCTCCTCAGAAAAACGAGGGTGGGGGACTTGAACCCCCGGTGCTACTCCGGTATGCTGATGGACATCTCGACTTCGTGGCCCTGCTTGGTTGTATATAGATACTTGACTTCGCCGCCTAGTATCTGCAGCATGGCGTACGCGCCTTCGAAGATGGCGTCGATTGCATCAGCAGCCCCTGATGCTGCGATGGCAGCCCTTGCTGGAGCGGTGCTGTCGTCCTCGCCATACTTCTCGACAAAGTATCCATACGCTGGTGCTTTTAGTGTTTGCATTAGTTCACCTCCGTCCCGTAGTAGAACTTCGCAGCGTCAGAATTGAACCAATTCAGTATTCCAAGGAACACATGCCCGGATTCTGTGATGCATGTCGGGCTTGGTGGTTCGGTTGTTGCAGCAATCTTCAGTAGCCAGAAGTCGTTCGGATAGAACGGGTAGTCGAATGGTATCCAGAACCAGCCCTGATCAGCAATATCCGGGCCCCAAGATCCAAAGTTGCCCCAATGCTCCTTTCCGTCTATGACCCGCCAGGCGTACAGTGGCGATGAATGTCCTCCGAGGAGTCTCCCCTTCGGTAATGGGACGATGCCGTCGTCGTACGAATCTTTGAAGTTCTCGTATACTGGGAATGCAGACATCAACGGGGATGCTCCCAGGGACCCGTCTGGCATCTTGTACGGGAGCTCGTGGAGCCCTCCGTACATGGCTGTCTTGAGTGTCTCTGAGTCGTTCATGATGTTATGGTAGCTGGCAATCCTGTAGTCCAGGGCCTCTGCGTACATCTCCGGTGTCTCGTTGATCTTTGCAAATGGTGCTGTTATGTCAGTCTTCACCAGGGTCTCTGTGCATATGCCAATCTTCTCGGCAGCCCTCACAGCCCCGAGATTTGTCGAACCCTCGATATGGGGTGGTACCGGGGGTATGCTGTGCTTCCGGGATTGCTGGTATGCCCATCCTGCTGACATGTCATGAGTGACAAGTTCGAGTACATGGCTTAGATGTAGCTGTGAGTAGATAGTATTTTCCCTTCCTATTGACTGTAGGTATTTCAGAAGTAATGTTAGTTGTGTCTCGTAGATGTAGTTCCAGTCCCACCCGACACAGGATCCGACACTGCCCTGAGATCGTGCAGTGTTATCCGGGACGTATGGTTTGAGTCCGCGGTATTCTGCAGGCGTGGCAGCAAGAGCCCCAATATCCGGGGTCTTCATGTATGGTAACGAGCGTCTGTCAACTGGCGATTCAAGTGCCCCTATCCGGGCCCTGATCCAGTCGTTCGCAAATTCCTTCTTATTCATGGCAATCTCCCTGTGTCAAGTACGAACAGTAAGCCTGCACGTAGTCTGTCAGCAGCATTGCTTTCCATGGCCTTGATTATGCCAGCAAACTCTTCTATTCCTACTATTCCGTTGGTATACGTTTTCTTTTCCATTTTACTTTTTCACCTCCTCACCCGTCTCTAGTAAGTCCGAGTGAGAGTAAGAATCAGCATCAGCATCAGCAGCAGTTCCCGGGCCTGTAGGGGCTGGTCGCCCAGGTAACATATGCTGATGATGCTTATGCTGATTCATCTATCTCCAATCCTTTATTGTCCCGAGTAGGAAGTGTCCCGGTGGGATTATTATAGCGTCGCGGAACGTCAATTTGAGAGAGCCATCCTCGAGGACCTCAACGTCAAACTCAACATCTACTGAGACATTTGATATCTGGACCCTGGTGCTAACTTTGTCCTTTGCCAGGATCAACAACTCCTTCTATTGACAAAACGTCTCCAATACGTCCTGTTGACATGAAGACAGTTCTACCGCTTGGGTGTAGCCACACAACCACGTAATCCTTGTCAACGTCAAATAGTGCTTCGCCGAGGATGAGGTGTGCTCCTATCACGGTGTGGATGCCACATTCAATATTATTATAGGTCACCGTATTAGCTCTCCCATTAACCTCGAATCCCTTGCCACGGAGTATCGCCCGCCCGACAGCTTGCACCTCTCCTGTTGTCATTTTATCCTCGATTGACTTCATCGGGTCACTGAGGATTTCCATGTACCGGTCCTGCTTGCCATCACGATCCACGAGGTTGTAGAATTTCGTGTGGCATGCGTTCTCGGTCCGCCCGAGTTCAACCGCTATCAAGGCAAATGGGACCCTGGCTGCCCGCATGACCACGAGCTTGTTCTTATCCGCCTCACTCCAGTGCAGGACCAAGCCACAACAACTTCCTTCCTGATCTTTCGAATTGTCTTATCCGGCTATCTTTTCCATTGATGTCTACAACATTGACTAAACGTTCATACGGGACGTATGCGAACCCGGGCATGACTATAGACTTGCCTTCTGACATTGATGTCCACAATGAGTCGAATGCCTCAAAGGGGAAGATACACTGTATCGCGATTGGATATTGTTTAACGCTCCCTTCTGGCTGCCAGTAGACCCGGGCATCCTCTTCGAAGCTCGGGCTCGGGATGATCGTAACCTTCCGTCGCTTACCCTTCTGCCTCAACTTGCTCAAGATCCCAGCCTCCATATATTTCTCGCCCGCAGTTCATGCAGAGATACCCATCGATGACCTCGGTTGATTCGCAATCAGGACACCTCATCCGATACTGCTTGTTATCGGGCTGTGTTACGATGGTTTCTAAGGACACTTCATCACATCCGTTAAAGTCGGTGTAGGTCATTTATGACTAGGGGTGTGTGGACCATGGTGTTCATCCGAGCCATAGAGCCAGTCGAAGAGATCATAATAGGCATGAGTCGATGACCCTAGCCAGTTCGAATGTGTAACGATGATTGCATCTCGGGTCCAATACCATAGCCCATTTGTTTTATGGTTGTGATCTGCAACTATCACTCTTAGCTCATTGAGCATACCGGTTAGCCTTACTCCGATGTAGGTATCCCCTTCTTCTGGCTCGCTCATTGCGGCACACAACAGTCGGCCGTTTTTCCTCCATCTAATTGCCATTAGACATCACAATCCAACATCGGGTCACTGCTCCAACAACCTGTCAACCTTTGCTAGCAATTCACCCATATGAACAGCAATGTGTGTATATATCCCGTAGAAGGACCCCTCGATTTTCTCATTACAAACAGGACATTCGTATAGTGGAATCTCCCATGCAGATCCTTCCTCTAGCTGCTTCATCATTTCTTCGAGTCCATCCGAGGCCATTTTATTGACTCCCTGTTCTGTTTGAACTCTGAAGTGGTTCACAGTTAAATGTATAGTATATTCCTTTTTCTCGTCCCCGCTCACAGAAACAATCATAGCAGTAAACTTCGTGGGGATTACCAATAACTTCGTTCCATATCTTGTCGGGCACTTGATAGTCGTGAACATTTCTACCACAGTCCCCGCACCTCGTACAATCATGGTTCGATGGATATGTTTTCAACAGCCTACGGTTTATCCATTGGAAAATATTCCACGAATAGATGCGGAACATCCTCTTGACATATCCAAATTCTGAGTTACATTCTTGGCAGTTAAGCACCATTATCATTGACTCCCTGTTATCGTCAACCGCACCTCAGCTTTCGGGCCACATGCTTTAATGAATGGCAGCCCGGCTATCTTTTGGAACATCTGGTCCACCATACTCGGGACTGTATCCTTCGCAACCTGAATCACCCGGGCCCGGATCAGGACCTTGTCGTGCTTCCAGATAATATTCAAGCCCGTCAACCATGCCCGGGACAGGGCCCCGTTGTGTCGGTAGACGTGATCCTCCTTCTCCTCTTGGGTTGCATCCTCGTCTAGCTCCTTCTTATAGACGGCTATTACTTCTCTGTACCCGTCCAGGTTGCATTCTAGGAACTCGACATAATGGTCCTCATACGGGGGCCCGAGTAGTATCACGTCGTTGAGCTCTGCTCCGTCGAGTATTAGGATGATGTGTCTATCAACCACGACTTATCATCTCCTCTTGTACACCCCTGAAGTGTTCATTAACGCGCTTGGAGTACTCCATAAATATTGCCGCCCTTTGCTCCTCGTCCCAGCGAGGATCTTTCATTATCTTGTCTTCCTCTTCTAGAATCTCAAAGAGGTCGTCTAATTTCATGACCTCATTTAGGTACTCTTCGACTTCCTTATCAGTTGCTATTCTTCTTCCCCTTCTTTTTCTTTCTCGGTATCCTCAACATCCCCGCATCAGTCTCCCTAAGCCCTTTGAAGCTTATTAGCTTCTTGATGATTCCCTGAGCTCGCTCTTCATCATATCCGAGATTATACATGTGATCTAAGAGCTCCGCCTTGCCTATCTCCATATTCTTCCGGGCCCGGACGTATCCCAGGATCTGTGAATACTCAGAGCCCTTCTTAATTTCGTACCGCCAGTCGAACTCTTGCTTGATCATGCCCTTCAATTCCTTATCAAGCTTCATCTCCAGGGTAGAGTCAAACACGCCCCTCATTACCCAGTACCCGATAACAATCCGTTCGTATATTGGTTCTTCGTATGGCATCATCTTAAACTTATCCAGGTACTTATACACCCCGGGGTGCATGATGACGTTCCGGATTGCCCCTACTTCATCCTTGCGTTTGTTGATGTTTTGCTTGATTGTTGATGTCCGGTATTGCTCGAACTGTCGTCCGAATCCTTTCCGTCTGGCTTGCCGGAGTATCTCAACGTCCTCATCTGTGGGAATGTGGTGCATGAATGTGAGGCGCCTTCCCAGCCCTCCAGCAAGGTCAAACCTGGCGGGTTGTGTCCCCGTCCACAGTGTCACAGATGTTCGGTACTTAATAGGCCCCGCAGCAAGGGTCTTGTTCACGAACCCACTGTCCAGGCTGGTAAGCAGGGCAGTGTCGAACTGCCTGTTATATGACTGCGTCATAGCCGAGGCTATTGCTGCAAATTCCTCACACCCCACAATGCCCGTTGCATATCTCTGTGCGATCCCGTATTGTGTGAATGTTCCGTCATTGTCCCCGTTAGTGCTATTACCAGCCTCTTTTGCTCCAAATCGTTTTGTCCCAACCCACCCGGCCTCAGTAACGTAGCCTTCGAAAGTCGTTGGGATGCGTGTACTTCCGATGAGCCCGACATCTGATAACAAGAACTGGAACAGCCAAAACGATTTCCCAAAGCCTGGAAACGCCACAAGGAAGATGTGCAACCTCGTGTCATACGGTAGCCCGGATACGTATAGTATTTGCTTCACCATGCTGTGAACGTTAAACAGATGTCCACCAATGCTCGCTATGTAAAACTTCGGATACAGGTCCCAATATGCACATCCACGGTACTCCAGCTCCGTAAGCATAGCGTCTAGTAGATCAACGGGCACTGGTGATCATATCCTTATGTGCGAGCTATTGCGTATATGAGGTTAGCTCGTACCTCTCCAATCCCGGGGATGGTTCGTAATTGTCGCTTTGTGGCTTGACAGACGCCTGCAAGGTTTTTGAATTTCTTGTGAAGGGCGTATGCTGTCTTCCTCGGAACGCCAAAGATGGTCCGGATTGCCTTAACACCTTTTGGCATCCTCTTCTCTCTCTTCCGCACGAAGTGTGGCTTGCCATACTTGCCCTCATCGACGCCCTTGCAGATCTTGTGAGCAATATACATAGCCTTGTGAAGGCCCTTGCCTCCGCCTTTCAGGGGGTGGTCGACCCATATGACATTAACCCCGTATCGATATGATAAGGACCCTATCGCTCCCCAGAAGCCGATCTCCTTAATGCGGGTTCGTTGTCGCAGTTCAACTTCCTCGACAGTTCCTGCTATGAGGACCCACGGGATCCGTCCATCCTTTGCCATACGTTCGCATTGGGAGAAGATCCTCCCAGTAACGACGCTATCAATCAAGTCCCGGGCCCGTTTGAATTCGATAATAACCTTATCCGTAGTGATGTCACTCAGCGGCAATGTGGAGCGGATAGGAGTTGCTCCGACATTCTTCAGGGCCCGGAAGACGTCTTCTGCCTCCCGGTAGTCAACTTTCAGCCGCAAGGATTTTTCCCTTCCACAGCCCACCTGCTCGTTCCTCAGTCTCGAATACCGACACTTGAATTTCAGCCTCTGGATAACCCAACGGCAAGTTGTCTGTTACAATTTGTACAAGCTCCTCAGCTAGTGTTTCACATGACCGTGAATCGAAGGCATAAGTAACAACAGCTGGGAACTCTTCTCCCTTTGGGTTGTATATGAATGCAGTCAGATATTTCATTCGCATCTTTGAACATACTTGATGACGGAATGCTATGAATTCGATGCCTCTATCATCGAATGTCTCTAGTAGAACCTGGAAGCTAAACTTGTGGCAGTGTGGTGTTCCCAGCGTTGGATGTCCCGGGTAATGGTGTTGTCCAAACATCTCAAAACTGAAATGAATGAACTGCGTCTCCTTCGCTATCTTTCTTTTCATAAGGATCTCACCCCCCGGGTTGCCCCCGTTACGTTGTGATTACAAAGGTCCTTGATCAAGTGATACAATGCGCCCTGCTGCTTTTGCTCTTTGTATATGTCTTCGTTAACCTTCTGCACCCGGGTCGTGGTTGTCGAATCCGGGGTGCAGACGCCCCGCATGACGTTGCAGAGATGCGACCCTTCTGCTATGAGTACATGTGCAACGGGCTTGACTGTCTTCCAGAGGAACTCACTTATTTGCACCGTCATCTTCTCTTGCATTTGATACCGCTTTGCGTAGTGCTGCACGACCCGGGCTGGTTTGCTCAAGCCAAGCATCGACTCATCAGGGATGTAGAAGTAATGCACATATCCATAGAACGGTAATCCGTGATGCTCACAGCGCGTGTAGAAGCGGATGTTCTTGACCTCGATGATCTGCTTGCGCTTGATGTCCTCATCAGTCGGGAAGCAAAGTTCAAATGTCTTCTTAATGTCCGGTTCTCCATACCCGGATGTGAATTCCAGGTCCACCATTGCCATCGCAGTGGCGGATGATATTGGATCGTGCATCTCATCAAAGGTCCCCAGCTCCTGGTATATCGATGTATACAGGGCTGCTAGTTTGTCTAGGTCTCTCATTTTACCACCTCCCCTTGTTTCTTCTCACGAAGACCGCAAGCTTGTCGTCTTTTTCTATTACTGTGCTGTGCAGAGCTCTTCTACACTTGGAACAGTTTCTAGGCATGCTATAGATGCCATACTCCGTCCCACAGTCACACTCTATTGTCATCGATACTATTTTCATCTTATCTCATCCCCCAACGCAGCCATGTGTAACAAGTGTCACACATATAGCCTGAATGTATTTCATCGCCACACATTGTGCAATGTATCTTTTTCATTATGAATCCCTCTTCATTATCTTACGGGCAAGGTCCTTATAGCCACGATCAACAATCTCGATATACCAACGATTGTATAGCCTACTGAACCATTCTCCAACTAAGTGGTCTGGCCAGAGGATTGCAGCATAGTGGCTGATCCATCCTACCTTTGGGCCACGATCTTCTCGCTCTATCTTCGTTAGGTAGAGGTTGTATCCTCCTAAACCTTGGCTGAGTGGTTCAATATTTAGCCATGCTCTCTGTATCCGGGATGGTACTATCATCCTAGTTCTCTCTCCAGATTAGTCTGCAAGACGTCGCCTCTCCAGATCCTTGTGAAGTTGTTCTCGCCTGTAAGCATAATCCGGGACATACTGCATACACCGGGCCACCTTACCCCCGATGACGTGTAGCCCGGGATATGCACACCGGTGTCCGTCTCTCCACGAGACGCAGTCTCCTACTTTGTCACATCTGATATTCCAATGGACCCGGGTCCAGAACCAGTCCCACGTCATATGCCCTTCTTCTCCTGCTCAAAGCCTTGGCACTGGGCTAACTGACCACCAATGCTCAACTGGCCTGGGTATGCGCAGCGTTCGCCCTCTCTCCAGTGTGTGCAGTCCTCTCCTACACTGCATGTGTGAAAGTGGGCACCAACCCAGAAGCCCTCGCTCTCAGACACCTTTCTTCCCCTTCCAGAGCAGGTAGTGCAACTGCGGCATCACCCGGGTATCGAATTCATCCAGCCACGTATTGGCCCAGTTCTTTATATTTATCATATGGCTGAAGTACGCCTCGTAGTCCAGCCTTCCTGAGGCCAGGGGCTGTAACACCACAGGCCACGGACAGTAGAGCTCTCCCTCAGGCTCTTCACACAGGGCAATGAGATACTGTCTAACGTCTTGCATGTCGTTCTCGGACCCAATGACGAACTTCAGTTGCCCGTCATTCATACCACCCCCGGCTATGTTGGACATGAGTTCTGCAACAACGTTCGGGTCTGCACTGATCTTTGGGTCCGCATTAGACAGCTTTGGGCTTATTGTCCAGAATGCCATGTTAAATATTATATCGTCATCTGTAACCGGAATAGTGCCACTTGTCTCGATATGACAGTCAATCCCATATGAGTCTAGTTCGGTGATGAGCTTGCCAAGAGCTCCCTGATCTTGCTCTAGTGGCTCTCCGCCAGTGAGGCAGGCCACCCGGGGCTGCATACCTCCGACCCTGACTGCCAGGGTGGATGCAGGTATCAGTTCGGCAGGGACATACTTGCTAGTCACATCACCTTCTCCCCATGCGTACTTTGTGTCACACCACTTGCACTTAACACTACAACCATCGAACCGAACGAATGTAGTCCGGGCCCCGGTGTGTATCCCCTCGCCTTGAATGCTTGCAAAGACTTCGTTTACTCTCATGCGTTTATCCTCCACCTTTCTGGTCCTATCCTTTTGACTAGTCCTATTTCAATCAACACCCTCATATGCCTAAGGACAGTCGTTCTTGCAAACACAGAGTCTTCTAGTGTCGATTCTGCTCGCTCATTGAATGTTAACAGCGTTGATATGACGCCTGTTGAGACACTGAATGCATCTGCCAGGTCTAGTGTAGCGTGTGTCTCTCCCCGCCTCTCGATGAGCTTAATGATTGCAATCTCAACGCGGTGCTCATAATGTAACTCTCCGTCATGGAAGAACCACAACTTCCGGGCATGCTTGATTGCATCCTTTCTTGCCTTGCAACCCGGGTATGATTCACACTTCACGCAGTCTGCAATGATGAGTGGTTCGATCCCTTTTGCCATCACGCACTGGTCTGGTGTCAACCCATACTTATGCGGACCAGTCAAAGAGTAATCCTTCCCGGGACACGATGTAATCTGCGAGTGCGAACATCTTCTCAATGTCTGTTTCGGGCATAGGGGGCTTCCTGTCATCATCCTCCGGGTACCAATGAGCCATGTGCCTCTCCACGACGTTGTAGAATACGACTAGGTCCTCATGCGGGACTGTGCCCTTAATCAGGGCCGCACCCTCCCGAGCACTGAAGTTCGCATGATGCTTGTCTGTATCTCCAGGCTTGAGTTGATGCCCGCGAGCGATGGCTCCTTCGAAGTTGAATATAACTCGCTTGTATCCCATGATCGTAGACTTGCTCACATCGTGGAGGTATGCAGCGGCTATTAAGACGTCCCTGATATTATCGGGGTATTGCATTTGCTCACACATATGCATGCAGAACCACGCCACCTTATCGGAGTGAATGATCTGCCCTCCACCCCTGTCCTCATCCCCGGGGTGGTGCTCACCTGATATAGATCCGGGCCTCAAGGATAGGAGATCGAGTTTGTCCTGGTAGAAGACCACAATCTTCTCACGTAGGGCCTCATTCTTGATCTCGTGTAAGAATCTCATCAGCCCCCGGCCTCCTTTACCAATTCTTGACATATAGGACAGCTTTCAGGATAGTACAGGTGATCACAATATCCGCTAGGATTCCTTATCTTTATAGACATATGACAATGGGGACACATTGGATCATCTGTTCTTTCACCCATTAGTCCTCAGCTTCCTTCTCAGAACTCCGAATCTCATCGAATACCGCCTTATACTGGTCCTTCATCTTTGATATCATCGATGCCCTGCGTAAGGCATACGAGGGGTGATACAGGGGATGTAATACAAAGCTGCCCTTCTCATCCCCGTATCTTACGGGCATCGTGAACCGTTGTCCGATAACGTTGCCAACCGTTGTCACAGACGGGAGGAACATCTTCAGGGCTGTACCCCCGAGTGTCAGCACATACCGGGGTCTAACAACATGGAGGTCTCTTGACAGGTGCACGGCACATGCAGTCCTCTCAGTAGTCCTGGGCCTCCTATTATGTGGGGGCTTGCACTTCACAGCGTTCGTGATGTATAAGCTATCCCGGGACACATTGCAGTATGCCAGGATCTCATTGAGAAAGTCGCCAGCACGCCCAATGAATGGATGCCCGGTTTCGTTCTCATCTACTCCGGGAGCTTCTCCTATGAGCATTATATCGGCAAGAACGGGGCCCTCGCCCCAAACAATGTTCTTGTGGAACTTGGATGCTGATAACTTACAACGAGTACAGTCCCGGGTCATACTTCAACCGCCTGGTGTGGACCCTCCCAGAGCTGGAAGTGTATCATGTCGAGCTCTGCCTTGTATGGTGTCTTGTCCATGAAGTACTCAAGTAGGCTCTTCAGTCCGAGACGAATCTCAGTCGCCATCCACTCCGCAGTAGTGTGTGTCAAAGGCTTCAGGTTGTATTTGATGATCCCCCTCAGTGGGCCATGTTGGAGTAGTGGTTCCCAGGTATCGTAGTGGCGGTCTGGGACCAGGAACTTATGGTCCCACTCTTCTTTGAAGTATGTCTTAATGAGCCCGAAGTCGATTGACATCCCGTCGTCTAGTTCTGGATTGTCCCACTCAAGTGGTATCTGGGAGACGTCGATCCTCAACTCCTGTATGAAGTAGGTGTGGCCGTGTATCCCTCCACATGTGAGATGCCCGGGTATGTAGTGTGCCGCGGAGAATGTTATCTCCGGGAAGTAGATGTACATCGTTACTTAGCCTCCTTTAACTTCTTATCTGCGTCTGCCTTCTCCTTCAGTACTTTGGCATCTTCGTCGAGTTTGGCCTTCCGCTGTGCAGGAGACTTCATCGGATCCCCGGGTGGGTAGAACCGGGTCCTGAAGAGGTCTGTCAGAAGCTGTCTCCCGAGGTTGTAGTATGCGAGGTAGTCTAGATTCATCCCCCGCTTCTTCACACCCCGGAGGGCATCTGCGTCTGCACTCCATGCTGACGTTTCTTTGATCTTGCCAGCCGTGATCGTCCCCGTGTATGTAGGAGGCTTATCTCCGGTCCGTTTTATTTCGATTTCTATTTTCACGATCTCACCCCCTGTTCCTTTTCATCAATTTCACACGCCTCACCAAGTAGGATGTAGTTGATGAGGTCGTCTCTAGTGTCTCTCCCATCTCTCCCGAGTCCTAGTTGAGTTGCCAATCTCATCGCCTTGATAAGTGTGAATAGTAACGTGACGTCTGTAGCCCTCAATGCTCTACCATGTAATTGGAATCCGCATGCTGATAACACGGTTGACGTCATCTTGAAATTGTGCAGTACGTCTGCATCCGTTGCGTACTGACCCCGTCTTGAGGTCAGGATCTTCCTACACCTCGTGATGATGCCATCGATGGTCTTGTCAAAGTCTTCTTGCTTCATCAACTCACCTTTGATATTTGATAGGGTCAACGATTATGAGGAGGGGACATTCCCTATCCACCTTCTCTTGTCGTCTGTGCATTTCCAAAGCAACAGGAGCAGCCGACTCTGGCAGTTTTCGGCCCTCATGATTGTGCCACCACAGAGTTGCTTCGTGGTCTGTGGTTTTGCAATCGCCATAGACCGGACACTTTTTACATTTAACCATTCATTTTACCTCATTTATCTTCTAATACGCCACTCCATCTATTATCGCGGGGCAGAGCTTCATCTTCGGGCAGTAGATGCACATCGATGTCACCTTACATGGGTAGTAGTTGTCCTTCTTGCACTTATTCATGTCCCGGATGCGTTTGTTGATGGCCTGTATCGTGCGGGTGTGGAAATCGAAGGTCCAGAACTGCGGCACCCGGACCCACATAACCCCTCCAAGGGTCACCTTCTTGTCACCGAATATCTCGAAGTGATTACATTCTGTAGCATAATATGTGACGTCTCTTCGATGTGCTGTTGGCTGTGGGCGCCTCGAGGTCTTGTATTCCCAGATGAGTAGGTTCCCGTCTGTGAGGAGATCTATCCGATCTATCGTGCCCTCAGACCGGGAACTCTCCCACTTGAACTCTCTCTCATACGGAATGAAGTAGCTCCATACCTGCTCATTATCTCCCTTGAACAAGTCTCGGAGTCTGATGATGTGGTCGACCTCGAAGTCGATGTAGTTGTAGATGCAGTCGAGGAGGCTCTGGCTCCACCCTTCATCGACACTCGCAGCCCGGAAGTAGGCTGTAAGATCTGCTATCGTGAACATGGATTCGACGGCATCTCGCTCCACGATGTCGAAGAATTCTGTAGCCCAGTCATGAAACAGAGTTCCGATCATCGCAGCCTCTCCGGCTACATTCGGGACTCCATCTAGCCAGATGGCCTTGTAACGTGCTGGGCAGATGCTGAAGTCATTAATCATCGACTTCCGCAGTTTCAAACTATGAATCACAACCTGAGTACCCGGTACGTTATGTTTTGCGACTTATATACGGGGTGGAGGAGGGTCACTGGGTCATGGTCTTCCAATATCCAACCCCACTCTGTTGCGCTATTCCCTTAGTAATCTCGCTCCAGTCGTGGCCTATCAATTCCACAAAGTCACGCAGTTTCTTTTCAATGACTACTTTCTGCATTTTCGGCCAGTCGACTGTCATCCGATTAAGAGGATCCTCATCTCCAGTTTCTGTTCCCTCAAAGCACAACTCCGCCACATGTGGCCACCTGCTCTTATTCAAGTACATGAGTTGCAACTTCTTCACGGGATCAAACCGGGTTTGCAATATCTTCTCAGCATTAATTCCCCCGCGTATCCATGGCGAAGGGCGCTCATAGGCTTGGAATGAGTCCTTGGAGAACCCTTTTGGAACAAAGACGTCATGCCATGGCATGTTCTCGAGGTTATCATACATCCCTTTGACGATCCGCATCCCGACATCCTCTCGGTCGTGCTTCACCACGGCGTGGAAGAATGCCTTCTGTGTATTCATGCTGGCTATTGCCGAGTCTGATCGCTTAGCAGCCACGCCCTTGATGATGAAGTTATCACAGTCCTGTAAGTCCTCCATTACCGCATGTGCCACGTAATGCTTACTCTTGTGTATCATGACTGTCTTATAGAAGGACTCATACTTAATCCGAAACGGGAACTGAGCATTGAGTTCCGTACTGTATGCCGTTAGCTTCTCTTGCAAGAGATCATTCAGACGGATGCCAGCCCTCCAATCCGGGCCCCGCATGACTACGAACAGGGAGTCTGTGTTGTGAAGAACAAGCTTTCCTACACAGAAGGTATCGTCTTCTGTATCTATATCGTACACGTGCTTGTGATCAAAGTTTCTACTATACTTATATGTATCGTATGGTTGCACCTTTTTCATGGTTCCAGGAGGTATCTGTTTACTTTGTATCTGCCTGTCAGGCGATCTGAACCAGACCTTTATCCCCGAAGATGTTGGGTGCCTTGAACAGTTCCAGGATTGTCCAGTTAGCTTCTCTACAAGATACGTTAATCCAATAACAATGCATGGACTCTTGGACTCTACATAGACATACTTGTATTTATAATCTTTAACATGGCCAGCCTTAGTAAAGTCTGCGTTATAAAAGCCATCTAGGTATGCCTCGATCGACCTATCGTTTGAGTTTAGTATTACTCTTGGAACCTTTCTCCATTTAGAGTGAAGAGTATATGTCTCCCATAGCAACTTGAACCATTTGTTTTTATTCTTCCTAGAAAGTCTTAGCCTATATATGCCAGTAGACTCTCTATAATCATTGACACTACTATATATGTCATATCTTGCCAGTATTTCTTGTATATAGATTAGCGGCTCTTCATCCTTACAATCAAAGCCAGGAAACCCAGAATATGCCTTCTCAATATTATATCCACTAATATGACCATCTCCTGTATGGTAGCCTAATACATACGCAAAGTCAGAAGGAACCTCTAGCTGGGCTTCTTGTTTAGGATACTCTTTTGTCTTCACTATCAGGCCTTGTCTTGGTGCTGCTTCTTCTCCATTAACATCGACAAAGCTGTGGTCTGTTGTAGTAACAACAACCGTCTCTGGAGTCTCACACATCACTAGTTGTTTGCGTACTGGCTTTTGCAATACTGCTGTTGGCTTTGTCCACCCTTTGTTTGACCATACGAGCTCATCTTCGTGTTTATGATAATAGAGGTCTTCTATTGGTCTAATATCAATTAGGTTATCTACTTTTGTAAAGATAGGAGTCTCACCAGTTACACTGTCCCAGTAGATTATTCTATATCCTTTCTCGAGCATGAAGTCCCGGAGCATGTGAACAAAGTTCCTCCCGTTGCGGGTTGTTTCTGCTGCTATGTCTCGGTCGATCTTCTTCATCGACCCGTAGAAGGAGTTGACTGCATACTTGAATGCTTGGTCATAGTAGAATAGGTCGTCCCATTCTGGAGTGCCCGGAGCCAGTCCAACCCGCAAGGCCCTGATCTTTTCTCTTTCGGCCATGAGTCTCTCGAGTGCAAACGGAAGGATGCCTTGCGGGGTCCGATGCCAATGTGGCACCCCGTCCACGAAGTACTTCGTTTCGAGTGACAGGTTCAACGATACAATAATGTTCGGGTACATAGATGCAAGGTCGAAGATTGCGACGTTGCGATACAAGCCCCGGATTAACTCTCCCTCCTGGACCGTGCCGCCTTGGTACTTCGGTGCGTCTATGTATTGCCATGTTGGAATCTCCACCCCGAGGATGTCTGAACACCGGGTAAGATAGATGTGGATGAACTTCATGTTCTGCGTTGCCCACTGCAGCGGGCATCCAACCACTCTCCGGAAGGAGTCTAGTCGCTTGACTAGGCTCCTGTGTTCGTCGAGTTTCTGTAGAGCGATAACGTCGTTGCGTCCGTACTCTGCAAGAGTCTTGTGATCTTTATCCCAGAGCTCCTCAATACGTGCGCCGTAATCGTCGTACCAGAAGTCACATTCATTCCCCACTATAAGCTTGAGGTCGTTACCATATCTCTTCCTTCCTTCGGGCTTTGTGAGGACCTGGTAC
>SDBT01001009.1_pt1 | contig 47775 bp, 35 predicted proteins | sample 2277101 | NCBI WGS metagenome assembly SDBT01 (sample SAMN10404973, study PRJNA504765) | marine sediment metagenome | isolation source: marine sediment core GS10_PC15, 103 cmbsf | place: Arctic Ocean: Southern Knipovich Ridge | collected 2010 | reverse complement strand
CCTTGAAACCATGAACAATCACAAAAATCTCAGGTATGATATCTTCGAGGGCAGAACCATGAAATTTACCGGAGCTACATCTTCCTGATATTAGGGTGTCAATTTAGACATGAAAATCTGTGTTTAGTAGCTTAAAAAAACAAACCTCATGAAATCATTAAAAAAAATAGTGACAGCAGCGGCAATTCTATGCTGCAATCTGGTGTTCCTCAATCCTGTATTTTCACAATCCAAAACTAACGAACAAGAAACCGGTTCAGAGAAGAAATATGATGTAGCGGCCATTGTATGGCCCTCCTACCATCCCGATGACCGGGCAAAAATCTTCTGGCCTGAGGGCATTGGAGAGTGGCAGACCGTCATGAGTAATAAACCGAAGTTCGAGGGACATGAGCAGCCCCGCTATCCCATCTGGGGATACATCAACGAAGCGGATCCCTATGTGGCAGCCATGGAGATTGAAGCGGCCACCGACCATGGCGTTAATGTGTTTATTTTCGACTGGTATTGGTACGACGGCATGCCTTTTTTGGAAGGCCACTTGAACGACGGATTCCTGAAGGCAAAAAACAAGGATAAGATGAAATTCTACCTGATGTGGGCCAATCACCCTGTAGGGCTTGCCTGGGACAAGCGTAATGCAGATGATGCGAAAACAAAGAAGAGCAATGCACTAATCTGGAGGGGAAATGTAGACAGGGATGAATTTGAGATTATCTGTCACAGGTTCATCGAAAAGTACTTCTCACAGCCGAACTATTATACCATCGATGATAAACCGGTATTTATGATCTACTCATTGAATAATCTTATCTATGGGTTGGGTGGAGTTGAACAAACCATTGACGCCCTGAAATGGTTCAGGAAAGAAGTCAGGAAAGCCGGTTATAAAGGGCTTGAGCTACAGTATTCTTTGAGATTGGACGGACAAAGGGATATCATCGCTAGGGAATTTAATTATGGTGTTGAGAAAGAGCTCGTTAAACAACTGGATTTCAATTCACTTACCCATTATGTTTATGCCCATATGACCGGGATTGACAGGGATTATAAGGAGGTGCTTGAGGATGCCGTAAGGATCTGGAACTGGGTCTCCGATAACTATGAAGCCAAATACTATCCCCAGGTATCGGTTGGCTGGGATGCCAGCCCGAGGACACATAACTTCATTGGAGGTATTACGAAAAACAGCAATCCGGAAAACTTTGAAGCGGCCCTTCGAATGGCTAAAGACTATGTGGATGCTCATCCGGACCAGGCCCCGCTGATCACGGTGAACAGCTGGAACGAGTGGACCGAAACCAGCTACCTGATGCCCTGTACCATGCATAGCTATGGCTACCTGGAGGCCATTAAAAATGTATTTGGGCCGAAAGAATAAAATTCAAATATCCAATCGTATGAAAACTTCTGTACAAATCAGTTTACTATCCCTATTAATGGTTTTTTCAATAGGTACCCTCAGTTGCAAAAACCAGGTTAGTAAAAAGGCTGTAGATAAAAAGGTTGAAATTCAGGAAGATAATGTAGTCGTAGCCACCTACTATTTTCCAAACTGGGGACCGTTTGAAGACTCTGAATGGAAAAGAGTAAACGAGGCCAAACCCAGGTTTGAAGGACATCAGCAACCAAAGGTTCCTCTCTGGGGCTATACCAACGAAAATGAACCTCAGCATATGGTTCAGAGAATAGATGCAGCAGCAGACAACGGGCTGGATGTATTTATATTTGACTGGTATTATTCAGATCTGATTCCCGCTCCTGAGGGTGAAAAAGAACCTTATGGATGGAGTGGAAGTAAATACCTTTACATGGCCCTGGAGGAGGGATTTTTACATGCACCCAATAACAACAGGATGAAGTTTTCCCTTATGTGGTGCAATCATGACCTGCAATATAACCACAAGGGGGCTGTCAAGCCTGAAACATTTGAAAGTCTGACAGATTACGTCATCGAAAACTATTTCTCCCACCCTTCGTACTGGCTGATCGATGGATGTCCCTATTTTTCAATTTACCAGATGAATAGCTTTCTTGAAACCTTTGGGAATGATTATGGGAAAGCGGCTGAGGCCATGAAGCAATTCCGGAAAAAAGTAAAAGCGGCCGGGTTTCCCGATCTCCATCTGAACGCCGTGCTTTGGGGAATCAAAGATGACATGGATAAGATCATTGAAGAATTTGGAATTAACAGCACCACGTCCTATGTATGGATTCATCATAACGATATGCCTGATGCTCCTGCCACAGAATATACGAAAGCTGCAGATGATTATTTTAAAAGTGTTGAATCCGGGGGGGGCATCAATGGGCTGGAAAACCCTGCAAGTGAAATATCGGTACCCTATCATGTCAATGTTTCCATGGGGTGGGATTCTTCCCCCCGTTGCAAGGATATCCCAAATTCGGAGTGGCTGGAACGTACCGACTACCCCTATTTGCCGGTTATGGTAAACAACACCCCGAAATTATTTAAGAAATACCTGGCTAAAGCAAAGGCAATGACCCTGGAGAAGCCTGCCAACGCAAGGATTATAACCATCAACTCCTGGAATGAATGGGGTGAAGGCTCATACCTGGAACCGGATACGATCAATGGCATAGCATACCTTGAAGCCATCAAAGATGTCTATGGGGATAAGTAGTCAATAAAAGCCTGATATCAAATGAAAGGAGACACACAATGAACCTGGGAAAAACAACAAAGGCCATCTTGTTAACTAGTTTTCTGATAATAGGACTCCCTCAGGAAACGGGCCTTGCTCAGGAGTCACAACCGAATATAATCATGATTCTTTCGGATGATCATGGCTGGGGCGATTTGGAATGTTACGGCGCTAAAGATTTGTCCACGCCGGTACTAGATGAGATGGCGTTGGAGGGTATTCAGTTTATGGATTCCTATGTCACTGCGCCACAATGCACCCCATCACGCTGCGGATTGATTACGGGCGTTTATCAACAGCGAATTGGGCTCGAAGCGAACCCGGATATGAAATACTATCCAACTTTTGGTTTTCAGGATGGATTAACAACCACCTTTGCCGAACTGCTTCAAAAGGCAGGGTATCGGACGGGGGATGGTTGGCAAATGGCATATCGGGGAGACCCAGGACTCCCAGCCTTTCAGCAACGGATTCGAGTATTGCCGTTATATGCGGGGCGGAATGGGTTACTTCTGGCCGGCTAATCAGGGTCGGCAGGATTTACTCAACGAAACAGAAGTTTGGGGAACTGACGCCTGGTGGGGCGAGCAATTCAGGAATGAAAAGGATGAAGTGATTCCGTGGACGGAAGGTTATATTACCGACGTTTTCACAGATAATGCAATTGATTTTGTTTCAGGAGTGAATGAAGACGAGCGTCCGTTTTTTCTTTATTTAGCGTACAATGCTCCACACACCCCACTGGAAGCCCCACAGGAAATTGTTGACTCCTTCGATCACATTGATGATATGGGGCGCCGGATTTATGCGGCGATGGTCAAATCGCTGGACAGCAACATCGGCCGGCTTTTTGAGCAATTGGAAAAGCTTGGAGTGGAAGAAAATACATTTGTGGTGTTTATGAGCGACAATGGTGCTCCAAAAGGTCCCAATTTGATGGGCTATAACCATGGCAGCAATGGTCCCCTTAAAGGATTCAAAGGTCAGTTGTATGAAGGTGGTGTTCGTATACCGATGATTTTCAAATGGCCCGCCAAATTTGAAGGGGGTCAGAAAGTGGATTGGTCAACGATCAGTGTAGATTTACTGCCTACCTTTCTTGCCGCTGCAGGAACATCCATCCCAAAAGAAAAAGATGGCCAGAATCTTTTACCCTTCCTGGCTCCGAAAGTTTCAAAAACGGGACCGCAGCACATTGTTTATTGGCGTTATCTAACGAAATGGGCACGCCAGTATGCGATTAGGGATAATAATTGGAAGCTGATTTCGCCTGACGGCAAACAGTTTGAATTATATGATATAGATGAAGATAAAGAGGAGAAAACCGATTTATCTGCCGTGCATCCTGAAATAATGACGCGGCTTCATGATGATCTCAATGAATGGATGAAAGAGTTGCCGGAACGTCCGAAGTGGATTGATAAGCTGGCTGGGGAGGAATAGATCAAAAATCAATCGGTAAGTCTATTTTACCGCTAACTATAACCTAAACATACCTTGATTTGATTCAATAAAACTAAAAGTATAAGGAGAAAAATATGATGAAAAAAAGATGGATATGTATTACAGTTATTTCATTGTTCGTGACAATGGTTTTTGCACAGACTCAAGCAAAAGAATTACCCACTCCTACACATGCTGACGTTGCCTATGGACCTGATCACATGAATATTCTTGACTTATGGCTGGTGCCCTCCGATAAACCTACCCCTTTGCTGGTCTTTATCCATGGAGGAGGATTCAGGGGCGGGGATAAAAGAAAGTTTAGTGGTGACCTGATTGAGAATATGAACAGGGAGGGAATCTCCGTAGCTTCAATAAATTATCGGCTTACTGAAGGAGGACTTTTCGACGGAGGAAAGAATATGTATCCGGCTCCTATGCATGATGGTGCACGAGCTATTCAGTTTCTAAGATATAATGCCTCAAAATATAATCTGGACAAAACCAGGTTTGCTGCGACAGGTGGTTCTGCAGGAGGGTGTATGTTAATGTGGCTGGGCTTTCATCCTGACCTGGCACAATCTGATCATCAAGACCCCGTGCTTCGGGAGTCTTCCCGTCTTCAGGTATTGGCGCCAAGAGGCGGCCAAACAACCACTCATGGTCCGACCTTTTTAGAATGGTTCGGAGTGAAATCACTTAACCTAAGTAAACAAGAAGGAATAGTACAAAGTTCGAGCGAAATAAAACAACCTACGGATAAACAATTAGCCCTCCAGTTGGACGCTTCTCCCATCACTCATCTGACACCGGATGATCCGCCGATCTATCTCTTTTATAATGGTCCGAATGAGGCTGTAGATGAGACAACACTTTGGGGTACCTGGGTACATCACCCTGTTTTGGGAATTAAATTGAAAGAAGCAATGGAGGTCTATCTGGGTATGGAATGTTATCTGGAGTATAAAGATGGACCGCCGGTTACAGAGTATGAATCCCAGTATGATTTCATCATTAGCAAACTGAAATCACTGCCTACTGAAGCCAAAAAGATTTCAGGCAAACGTCCTTACATCGGAATGATCTTCGTGGCACAGAACAGGGCACAAGAGTAATGCCAAACCGAGAACTACATAGTAAGAAAAGTCACTAAAACTTAAATAAAAAATCATGAAAACCATCAATGCAATTATAATCCTGTTAATTGCTGCAAATTTTACCTATGCCCAGAAAAAACAATCACCAACAACAGATCTGGAAAGCGTGAAATTGACCCAGGAAGAGGCGGCACGGCCGGACAAGAAAATCAAAGTGTTTGTTCTATCCGGACAATCAGGTATGGCGGGCTTTGGCAGAAGCCATGAATTACCTGATGCCTTGAGAAAAGGCAACGACAGGATATTGATGTTCGAGGATGGAAAATGGCAACCGTTGCGGCCATTTCATGTTTACCCCGAGAAATACCGCAAGATGTTTGGTCTGACCGAATTTTCTTTCGGCCCGGAGATTGCCTTCGCTCATGCGATGGCCGAGGCGTGGCCGAACGAGACCATCGGAATCGTAAAACAGGCCGCCGGCGGCACGGGCGTGTTGGCTTGGCATCCGAATTGGACGAAGGAGCAGGCGGAACGCACAAAAAACGCAGGAAGGGGCAACCTCTTCAAAGCGTTAACGAATAAGGTGAAAGCAGCTTCCTCCAGCCAGGACTGTGAATTAGTGGGATTCGTGTGGCACCAGGGCGCCAGAGACATGTCATTCGTCGACGTAGCCAAAGAATACCTACCGAATCTCAAGGCTATGGTCGATGGCGTGCGCAAGGAGGTAGGAGCGGAAGATATGCCCTTCCTCTACAGTTCTCATCGACCTGGCGAGGCAAATATTCCCGACGATCTGAGCGATATGGTTCCAACGGAAATTGAGGGCAACCGCCCCGGAGCCATGTGGGTGCTCAAAGCCCAGTGGGACGCCCAGCAGGCCATACCGAACGCCAATATGGTGATTATCAGGGATTTAGAAAAATACCCTAATGACCCGCACACAAATACAGCGGGACTGTTGGAGCTAGGCCGGATATTTGCAGAGGCCTATCTCGACATGGCGAAGACGAAGGAGGAGGCAATGAAATGGAAGACGACAGGCTTCAAACAGGCCAACAGCATGGGTGGCGGTGAAGCGGCGATTTCGAAAAGCGGGAAATTTCGCGTTTTCGCCTTAATGGGACAATCCAACATGCAAGGCGCCGGATGGGCGAAAGAACTGGAGCCGCCTTATACTGAAAAACACGACCGCATCAGAATCTGGGCGAATGGGAGATGGGAATACTTTGTGCCAAGCCATCGATTCGGACCAGGTGTGTCAATGGCTCATCAGCTTGCCGATTTCTGGCCGGACGATAACATAGGCATCATCAAGGTAGCAAGTGGTGGAACGGGAATATGCGGGTTCGAGAAGGATTGGTCATTTGAGAGGGCCGAGCTTACCTTCGATGGAAAAAAGGGACCGTTGTATAAGGATGTTATAAACGCTGTTGCTGAAGCAAAGAAAATTTCACAGCCTGAGTTTTGCGGCTTTGTATGGAAACAGGGAGCCGCCGATGGTACAAGAAAAGAGCTCGCGGAAGCGTATTATGATAGGTTCAAACAGCTTATTTCGGACCTGCGCACAGACCTTGGCACACCGGACCTGCCCGTATTTGTTCCGTCCTACATGAATGACAAGGACCTGCTAAAAATTGTTTTGTCCTCCATAAATGACGAGGACTTGCTCGAAGCTAAAAAGCTGGCGGGCAAAGATCCCGTAAAAGACGAGGACTTGCTCAAAGCTGTTCTGTCCTACATGAATGACTTGCCCAATGATAAAAAATTGGCAGGGAAACGGCCGTATATCGCAACTGTTATCAATGCTCAGAACAGGGCAGGTCGGGAGATCCCCAACGTTACCACTCTCTATCCCGGCAAGTTGCCCATCGGAGAAGATGGAACCCACTACAGCTCCGAGGGCTATATTAAGCTCGGAAAGATCACGGCCACAGCGGTAGAAGAGTTTTACAAAGCAAAAGAGTAACGCCGGGCGAGGACGAACAATTTAGAACTCAAGTCAAATACTATTTAAAATGAAAAAAGTATGTGCAATATTATTGGTCTCATTTCTTTTGGGAATGATCCATACCCTTTCAGGACAATCCCTTCCAGAACCTGCCATTGTGATCGCCCCCGGCGGAGGATTCAGGAACCTGATGATAAGCTACGAAGGGGTGGATATTGCCAGGTACCTGAATAAGCTTGGGGTGCATGCTTATGTACTCAAATACAGGCTGTTCCACCAGGAGGACAAGACGAAACAGGATGGACAGGATGTTCGGAAGCTGGCAGTCGCGAATGACCAACTGATTCCATGGGAAAAGTCCATGGAGCTGTTTGTCGCCTGGAAGGAGGCTGGTGCCCTGGCAGAGATACATATATTTCAGGTGGGCAAGCATGGTTTCGTGGAAAAGGGGGGTGGAGCAGACCATTTTATGGACCGCCTGCAGGAGTGGATGAAGCTGAACGGGTGGCTGAACAAGGAACAATAGGATGCGATAACTTAATAATTTATATAATAGAACAATGAAGACTTTTTTTTTCACAGTATCGTTTTTACTCTTCCTTGGACCCGTGGTATTCTCCCAGGAAGTGATCCGGCTGTACGATGGTCCGGCCCCAGGTTCGGAAGACCGGGACTATAAGGAAATCGAATACAGGAGTAAGGCGAATCAGAAACTGATGGTCAGAAATGTGACGGTTCCGACCCTGAAGGTGTACCGCCCTGTGGGATCGAAGGCAACGGGTACCGGCGTTATTGTGTGTCCCGGAGGGGCATTCGTGTGGCTTTCCTATCAGAATGAAGGAACAGAGGTGGCACAATGGCTGGCAGATAAGGGCATCACTGCATTTGTCCTTAAGTACCGGCTGAATCAGACTCCTGAGGACCCCGTGGAAATGGAGCATTTCACCCGGGATTTATTCAGGTGGCTGAATCAAAGAGATTCTGTGGATGATGCCAGGTTCTCCCTGCCTCCTGAAAAGGACCACCGGAGCCTGGGCTTACAGGACGGTGTACGGGCCTTTGAATACGTTCGTGAACATGCCGGTGAGTACGGTATTGATCCCAACAAGATCGGGATCATGGGATTTTCTGCAGGAGCAAGGGTAACCATGAATGTGATCCTGCAATCATCACCGGGGAACCGGCCTGACTTTGCGGCTCCCATTTACGGCGGGTGGAAAAAAGGGACCGGCATTCCGGAAGATGCACCTCCCCTATTTATCCTGGCTGCAGCCGATGACAGGCTGGTTACCGGCAGCGTCGATTTATATCAGTCCTGGATAGACGCTGGACGGTCTGCCGAGTTGCATATTTATTCAAAAGGCGGGCATGGATTCGGGATGGATCAAAGAGGGATCCCGGTTGACAGCTGGATTGAACGGTTTTTTGAATGGTTGAAGGCTACAGGTTTTTAGCAGATTGTACACTTAAAAATAGGTATCATGTCAAATAACAGAAGAGATTTTATTAAAACCATTGGAGGTGGAGCTGCCACCCTTGGACTGGGCGGAATGACTCTTTCTTCCTGCTCATCAAACACCGGTGATTCTGTTTCTTCACCAGAACAGATCCTTGAAGTCTCCCAGAACGGAGCAATTGTTGAAACCCGCTCCGGGAAAGTAAGGGGTTACCGGCGGAATGGCATATACACCTATAAAGGGATCCCATACGGAGGACCCACATCGGGGAAGAACCGTTTTATGGCGCCCACTGCACCTGAGCCATGGACCGGGATAAGGAATACAATGGACTGGGGGCCTTCCGCACCACAGCCCAAAACCATGGGTGCGTATCTGAATGCCCCGGTTAAGCCCGACATGAACCCCTTCAGTAGGGGATTCACCTACCACGGGAGCGACAATAGTTATGGCGAGGATTGCTTGTTCATCAATGTCTGGACCCCGGGTATTAACGATGCCGGGAAGCGGTCTGTGTTGGTCTGGCTCCATGGTGGAGGTTTCCTGGGTGGTTCCTCCTGCGGCCTGGATGCCTACGTGGGAGAGAACCTGAGTAAAAGCGGGGATGTGGTCGTATGCTCGATCAACCATCGCCTGAATGCATTCGGCTATATTAATCTGGGGGCCATTGCCGGAGAAAAATTTAAGGATTCCGCGAATGCCGGAATGCTCGACATCGTTGCTTCGCTGAAATGGGTGAAGGAAAACATCTCAGATTTTGGCGGAGACCCCAACAATGTGACCATCTTCGGGCAGTCCGGGGGAGGAGCAAAAGTCAGTAACCTAATGGCCATGCCCGGAGCACAGGGGCTCTTTCATAAGGCGATGACCATCAGTGGGGCCAAACTGACCACGGGGGATTATGACCAGCAGGCAGAGCTGGCTGATCTTGTGTTGAAAGAAGCGGGACTGACGGCTTCCCGGACCGGTAAACTGCAGGAGCTCCCATGGATGGATTTCTATAAGCTTGCCATGAAGTCAAAGGCCATTCTTAACAAATCAGCAAACAGTGCCTCCCATCGCTTTATTCCCTGCCTGGATCACTTTCATATCCCCCGGCATCCCTTTGATCCGGATGCACCGGTTATTTCATCTGGGATCCCCATGATCATTGGAAATTGCACCAGTGAATATTCCCCCAGTGCCAATGATCCCACGGTTGAAGACATCTCCATCGAGGGCGTGAAGGAGAGATTGAGGAATGGAATGAGTTCATATGGGAAAGCCCTGGGTGAACATGCAGGTGAAATCGTCGATGCCTATGCCAGATGTTTTCCCGGGAAGAAACCCGTTGAAATCTGGGGGTTTATTTCATGGGATATTCGTTCACGGGCGGTACTCCAGTCAGAAAGGCAGACAGCGAACGGGGGAGCGGTTTACAATTACCTGTTTGACTGGAAAACTTCCCTTTATGACGGCAGGCCGAGGGCTTACCATAATTCGGACCTGGCCTTCTGGTTCAACAACACAGATGTGATGGATACCATTACCGGAGGGGGTGAACGGCCCCGCCGGCTGGCTGAGAAGATGAGCCAGGCCCTGGTCCACTTTGCCAGGAATGGAGACCCCAACCATTCCGGGATCCCCACCTGGCCAACCTATGACAGTGAGAACGGGGCCGTGATGATATGGAATGATGACTGCGAGATACAGTATGATCCTGACCGGGAAGCCAGGAATACCTTACATGCATTGTTGGGAAAAAAGCTGAAATCTCTTTGAAATTTACCTTTTGAATATATCCCTGGAAATGCTCAATGTAACACTACCATTAAAAGAGAAAATCATGAAAATTAAAACACTGCAAATTATTCTTTTATGTCTTGTCTCTGTCTTTGCCCTCCTGGCATGCAACAAGCCCGTCAGGGTGCTTAGCATAGCAGGAGGTCATGCCTATGATACCAGTGAATTTTACCAGGCCCTGCATTCCCTCGAAGGCCTGGCCATTGATACCGTAACACATCCCCGTGCCAAACAAGTCCTGGCCTCCGGAACAGTGGACAGGTACGATGTGCTGGTTTTTTATGATTTTATCCCGGGGATGCCACTGGAGGATTCTACCATTTACCTGGAACTTATCAGGAAAGGCGTCCCCATGCTCTTCCTGCACCACTCCTTCTGCAGCTTCCAGGAGTGGGAAGGTTTCAGTGAAATGGTGGGGGGCAAGTATGTCATGCCTTATTCTGAAAGCGATTCCTCCCTCCACTCCAGATACAAACATGACATTGTATTGGAAGTGGAAGTGGTTGATCCCCTTCATCCTGTAAATGCGGGCATTAGCGATTTCACCATCCATGATGAAGGGTATTCAAACATCCTGATCAATGAAGGGATACATCCGCTTCTGTCGACCCGCCATCCTGATTGTGCTCCACTTGTGGGATGGGTGAACCAGGCCGGGAACTCCACCTGTGTATACCTGATGATGGGACATGACAAAAATGCCTACGAAAATGAATCGTACCGGCATCTGGTCCAGAATGCCATTCACTGGCTTAACGATCAATAGCACCAAATTCTTAAGACACATGAAACAAAAAAGGAGTCAAAGATTTGACAGATTGAAAGGGATAGAAAGCAGGCTCAAAAACTGGTTCAGGAAGCATAGAGTACCTTCTAAGGTGACATTTTATCTGTTGGGAATTGCATCTACTGTTTGGTTCCTGATACGGGTGATCCCGAAACCATCCCGGGCAGGCTATCCCTGTATGCGGGCCGCTGCACCTTTCATGTCTGCCTTTGTGGTATATCTTCTTTCACTGGGAGGGATCACCATGGCCCTGCGCAAAGCTAAGAAGCATATCATGGGTGCACGCTACCTGCCTGCTGCTGCTTTTATATTTGTAGCCCTTTTTGGTATGGCCGTTGCATTCATACAAGGTAGCAAGGAAGCCCGGGCCCTGTCTGTTGTTTCCACCGGACCCGATGATGGTCCCAACCAGCCCATGGGGAAAGCCATAGGCATACATCCGGGAAGGGTGGTCTGGGGATGGGATCCCGAGGCGACCGATGAGAATTGCCAGGGCTACTTTTTTAATCCAAAATATAGTAACCAGGAGGTGATCAGCAGCATGTTCAGTGAATCCGTGAAAATGCTTGCAGGTGAATCCAAGGTCCCTGAAGCGTGGGATGCAATTTTCAGGAGCTTTAACAGGAGAAAAAATCATGTGGAGAAGGGCTATTCCAACGGGGAAAAGATCTTTATCAAGATCAATCAAACCCTGGGTCACCACCAACTGAGTCCCGAACAAAGGAGTAAAGGGGATTATGATGTTCTTGGACCTTCACCGAAATTGGATGGCCCTCCTTCAAGGACATGTCAAACAACGCCTTTTGTTGCACTGGAGTTGCTGAGGCATTTGGTGAACCATTGTGGCATCGATCAGTCAGATATTGCCATTGGTGACCCCCAGAACCCAATCCTGGGGCATAATTATGATGCATGGTCTGAAGAATTCCCGGAGGTGGTTTATATTGACAGGCTTTATGCAACTCACGGCCGGACCCTGATACATGCCACCACGGATGACTTGCTGTTCTATTCAGACAAGAAAAACACCGACAAACTGTACGACATTATTGAACATGCAGATTATCTGATCAATCTTGCCAATTTCAAGCCCCATAGCATGGCCGGAATTACTCTTACTGCAAAGAATCATTTTGGTTCCCACTCGCGGGAAACGGCAAACCACCTGCATTATTCCCATATTGCTCCGATTGTTCCAGGCAAGCCTACCAATGGTGGATACAGGAAGTACCGGGTATTTGTGGATCTGATGGGCAGTAAGTACCTGGGAAGGAATACCATGCTTTGCATTGTGGATGGTTTATACGGGGGAGGGGCCGGAGAATTATGGCCTCCGGTTAAGTATTTCATGACTCCGTTTCACAATGACTGGAGCAATTCGATTTTCATGTCGGAAGACCAGGTGGCACTTGAATCTGTTTGTTATGATTTCCTGCGGACAGAATGGAATGGAACGAACAAGCACAGCGCTACCAATAACCGTTGGGAATCATTGCCCAATGTCAATGGAGTGGACGATTATCTCCATCAGGCCGCTGACAGATCCAACTGGCCGGAAGGGATATTCTACGATCCTGATAACAGCGCGGAAATCATACCCAGCCTGGGAGTTCATGAGCACTGGAATAATCCGGAAAGAAAACAATATTCACGTAATCTGGGAAGGTCCTACGGAATCGAGCTGGTATCGATCCCTATAGAAATTACAGGGCCCGGGGCAGCCAGGATAGCAGCAAAAAGAAAAAACAGGACCATTGCATCACCCATCGGGGAAAAACCTGTGAATGATCCTGAAGCCGCCGGTTCTGAGACAGAGAGCGACAGTCCCAAATTCAATGCAGTGCAGAACATGCCATTTACGAAAGGATTCTCTGCTAAGGAGTTCTATGCCGGTTTCATTGACAAGGATAATATAAAATGGTTCTTAACAGATGAAGGTCTTGCCTCCGGAAAATTTTCCATGTGGACCATGTCAACTTTTAACAAGAAAACGGAAACGCCCGAGAAGGATCTGAAACATTTTGCCCTCCAGTCTTCCCCGGCCGGAGAAAAGGTCTGGTTCGCCACCCCCCGGGGGGGTATTGTCGCGGACATGCCCTACGAGGCAGGTTCTGACCTGAAGATCTACAATACAGGAAATTCTTCCCTTGCCGGCGACAGCATCATAGATATAGTGACAGGCCCCGGTAATCTTACATGGATTGGAACCGACAAGGGCGTTTCCGGACTTGTTGATGGCAGATGGTTAACTGCGTCCTATGATGATATCTACATTGAAGGTTTTTTCGATTATTTTCCCATTACAACCATGGCTTCAACTCAGGGGGGGGATTCGCTTTTTGTGGCCACACAAGGTGCCGGAGTAGGAAGGTTCTACAGGAATGAGGTGGATGGCATTACCGGGGCTTCTTCCTACGCACAGTGGGGCCCCTGTGTGTTGCCTTCAGATAATGTTTACAGTATCTGTATCAGTGGAGACACTCAATGGTACGGTACAGACATGGGCCTGGCCAGGCATGACGGATATGAATACGGGGAAGGATGGACCGTATATACCACTACGGACGGCTTGGCGGATAACTTTATCCAGGCCATTGCCCTGGATACTGCAGGGAAACTCTGGGTGGGAACCCGGGGTGGAATCTCAGTTCTGGACGGATCTGCCTGGACAAGTTATACCACAAGCGAAGGATTGGTAAGTAATAACATTTTATGTATAATCTGCGATCAGGCCGGTTTTGTTTACATTGGAACCGATAATGGGTTTATGGTGTATAATCAAGGGACATTGTTCTGTTTTCAATAATGAAACGTCCATGACAATAATTACATTAATATCACTGAAGGCAATGTAATTATTGTTATGGTAAGTTACACAAGGCTAATAAGATAAACTAAATAATTACTTGTGAAATATTATGAAAAAAATAACAAGGAGTAGCATGGTGATTGCATTGTTTCTATTGATTCCTGTTCTATGCAATGCACAAAACTTAAATCAGGAAAAACCAAATATGGTATTTATTCTGGTGGATGATCTTGGCTGGGCAGACCTGGGTTGTTACGGCAACGGATTTATTGAAACACCGGCCATTGACAACCTGGCTGAATCGGGGATGCGATTTACTGCAGCGTATACCGCTTCGGTTTGCACGCCGTCCAGGGGCATGATCCTTTCGGGACAGTATAATGCCCGGACCGGACTCTATAAAGTACCCTTCAAGCCCAACGACCGCCCTTGGGCAAGGATCATTCCGCCCGAGCCATGGGGAGACAGCCCCGTCAATGCAGAACCCCTGGGCGTCCTCCTTACACGGGGCGGATATGAGTCGATAATCGTGGGAAAGGTCCATGTGCCCGAAGCGTTCAGTGCAGGCATGACCGGGAAATCAGATCCGGATAAAGCCAAGGTTGTACTTGGAAAATCACTCTACAAGAAAGTGACTCAATTCAGTGAAGCTAATCCAGGCAAAAAGGTTGGTCCCATAACCAGGGAGGCGATCGAGTTCATTGCCTCCAACAGGGATAAACCTTGTTTCTGTTATGTAGGTCACCATATTCCACATATCCCCCTGGTTGCGAGAGCGGAGCTGAACAGGAAATATGAGGAAAAAAGGAAACAGCAGCCGGTAAAGATCCATCCGCACTATGCTGCCATGTGTGAGGTCATGGATGAGTCTGTCAGCCTGATCCTCGAAACGATTGATCAGCTGGAACTCAGTAAGAATACAATGGTTGTCTTCTTCTCGGATAACGGAGGGGTTTTACACTGCTTCGCTGATGCCAAGGGAGAACAGATCACCGATATGACGCCTCTGAGAGGAGAGAAGGGAGGGATCCTTGAAGGCGGGATCCGTGTCCCCATGATCGTCCGCTGGCCAGGCAAGATCAGGCCCAATTCAGTGTGCCATACGCCTGTGGTCTCGGTGGATTTTCTTCCCACTTTTACCGAGGTCGCCGGGATCAGCCTGCCTGAGGAGCAGATTACAGACGGGGTGAGCCTGGTCCCTCTTTTTACCGGAACGGGCCAGTTGAAGAGCAGGGAGATCTTTTCATACTTCCCTGATTACCATCATGACTTCCCTGGAGTGGCTGTTCGCCAGGGCGACTACAAATTGATCAAGGCCTCGGAGGACGGGCATCTTGAACTATATAACCTTGCGGATGACTCCGGAGAGGGAAGGAACCTGGCAAGCAGGTTGCCCGAAAAGGCAGAAGAACTTCACAGAATACTAATGGACTGGCTGGAGAGGGTTGGAGCAAGGAGTGCCACGCCCAACCCGGATTTTGATCCACGGAAAGAGCATATCCTGAATCCGGATGAAGAGGAGGTTCGCCTCAAGTACCTGCCGGTATCCCTTCCCAGGTGAACCAAACAGGTGAAAATGAAATGGACTGGAATTGCATAGGACTTACTCCAAGAGAGACCCATATTCGGTAAAGATTTCTTAATACTAAAACCATGAAAATACCAATGAAAAGATCTGCAATTATCCTGTTGCTGATTACCGGATACTTTTTCGGTAACTGCACCCTGGCTCAACCTGAAGAGATAAATGTACTGCTATATACCTCACCTGATCCATGGCATAATCCGACCATCCCCACCGCTGTTACCAGGCTAAAAGAGCTGGCGGCTACTAATAATATGGGAATTACCTGGACCCAACAGGAGAGCAAGTTTACCAATGAGTTCTTATCTCAGTTTTCTGTAATCGTATTCTTGCATTCCACATCCCGAAATTTTACTCAGGAGCAAATGGCATGCATTAAAAGCTTTATCCGGAGTGGTGGTGGTTTCGTAAGTATCCATGGAGCTTCGACCTTTGGATTGGTAAATGAAGATCCATGGTATGCGGGATTGGTGGGATACGAATTTACCATACATCCTGTCATTCAGACTGCGGTCATGAAAGTTGCCGATAAAAAACATCCGGCAACGATGCATTTACCAGACAGGTGGGTATGGACAGACGAGTGGTACAATTTCAAAGGTCCGCTCACAGATAATCTTCATGTATTATTAGTGGTCGACGAGTCAACCTATGTCGATGAAAAGGGTATGGGAGAAGTCCATCCCATTGCATGGTATCAGGAGTACGACGGAGGCAGATCCTTCTATACAGCCCTGGGACACATAGAAATGTCCTACAATGATGCCCTGTTTCTTAAACACTTATTGGGTGGAATTTACTGGGCAGCCACGGGTCTGGGAATCCTGGAGTGAGCGAAAAACTTAAGAGGCTCAGAAATTGGTTCAGGAAGCATAGAATATCTTCCAGGGTGACATTTTATCTGTTGGGAATTGCATCAACTGTATGGTTCCTGATACGGGTGATCCCTAAACCATCCCGGGCAGGCTATCCCTGTATGCGTGCAGCGGCACCATTCATGTCTGCCTTTGTGGTTTATCTTCTTTCCCTGGGCGGGATCACCATGGCCTTGCGCAAAGCAAAGAAGCACCTCCTGGGTGCACGGTACCTGCCTGCCGCAGCTTTTATATTTGTGGCCCTGTTTGGTATGGCTGTTGCATTCATGCAGGGCAGCAAGGAAGCCCGGGCGCTGGCTGCTGTTTCCACCGGACCCGATGATGGTCCCAACCAGCCTATGGGTAAAGCCATAGGCATACGTCCGGGAAGGGTGGTCTGGGTATGGGATCCTGAGGCGACCGATGAAAATTGCCAGGGCTACTTTTTTAATCCAAAATACAGTAACCAGGAGGTGATCAGCAGCCTGTTCAGTGAATCCGTGAAAAAGCTTGCAGGAGAGGCAACGATCCCTGAAGCATGGGACGCTCTTTTCAAGAGTTTTAACAAGAGGAAAAATTACGTGGATAAGGGGTATGTCAAGGGGGAAAAGATCTTTATCAAGATCAATCAGGTGATGGGTCAGTACCTCATCAAACCGGAACAATGGAAAGAAGGAGACTATGATGTTCTTGGATCTTCGCCGAAATTGGATGGCCCTCCTTCAGGGACATGTCATACAACGCCTTATGTTGCCTTAGAGTTGCTGAGGCACCTGGTGAACCATTGTGACATCGATCAGTCAGATATTGCCATTGGGGACCCCCAGAATCCAATCCTGGGACACAATTATGATGCATGGTCGGCAGAATTCCCGGAAGTGGTTTATATTGACAGGCTTTATGCAAACCCCGGCCGGACCCTGATACACGCCACTACGGATGACCTGCTGTTCTATTCAGACAAGAAAAACACCGACAAACTGTACGACATTATTGAACACACAGATTATATGTTCAACCTTGCCAATTTCAAACCCCATTGCAAGGCCGGAATTACACTTAATGCAAAGAATCATTTTGGATCCCACTCCCGGGAATCGGCAAACCATCTTCATTATTCCCTCATAGCTTCGATCACCAATGGCATTCCTACCAATGGTGGTTACAGGAAATACCGGGCACAAGTAGATATGATGGGTAGCAAATACCTGGGAAGGAACACCTTGCTATTCATCGTGGATGGTTTATTCGGGGGAGGGTCTGCGGAAGTATGGCCTCCGGTCAAGTATTTCATGGCTCCGTTTAACAATGACTGGAGCAATTCTATTTTCATGTCGGAAGACCAGGTGGCGCTTGAATCTGTTTGTTACGATTTCCTGCGGACAGAATGGAATGGAACAAACAGGCACAGCCCCGTCAATAACCGTTGGGAGTCCATGCCCAGTGTCAATGGAGTGGACGATTATCTCCATCAGGCTGCTGATAAAACCAACTGGCCGGAAGGATTCATCTATGATCCAGATAACAGTGGAGATCCCCTCCCCAGCCTTGGTGTACATGAGCACTGGAATAATCCGGAAAGAAAACAATATTCGCGTAATCTGGGAAAGTCCTATGGAATCGAGTTGCTATCGATCCCCTCAAAAATTACAGGACACAACGAATGAAGCAATTGCCTTTGGACATATTAAGTCATTCAATTACCTTCACCAGACAACATCGAATCCTTTAACAAAACCACAGATGAAGAGAATGGTTTACATTATCGGTATTGCATGCTTAAGCGTGTCCTGTGCCAGTGAAAGTGATGGATTAAGAGTTACCAATCTCAGATGTGAGAATTTAAAGAATCCCAACATCATACAGCAGGATCATCCCCGCTTCTCGTGGCATGTCGAATCGTCCGTTCGCGGAGAGATTCAAACGGCTGTTCAGGTTCTGGTAGCCTCCTCACCAGAGCTGCTGCCGGATGCTCCTGATGTTTGGAACAGTGGCAAGGTTGAGAGCAATGATAATTTCCTCGATTATGGAGGGAGCGAATTGCAATCCGCCACCGGCTATTACTGGATGGTAAAGGGATGGGGTAAAGATGACAATCCCTCTTCCTGGAGTGAGCTGTCCACTTTTGGAACCGGCTTTTTCAATTCAGCCGATTTCAAGGCAAAGTGGATCGCCAGTGCCAGCATGGAAGAACGGGCACCCTTGCTTAGAAAAGAGTTCGAAGTAACAAAGGAGATAAAGAGAGCCATTGCATACGTCTCCGGTATCGGGGCATACTACCTGCATGTAAACGGGGATGCCAAGGGTGATGAATTTATGAATCCGGGGCAGACCGAGTATGAGAAACGGATCACCTACTATGCCTACGATCTTACCTCTAATCTCGTTCAGGGAGGAAACTGTGTGGGACTCCACATTGGTGAAGGCTTCGGGGCATACTCCAAAGTAGAGGAGACCAGGTTTGCCAACAGGAATAAGAAAACGGGGCCTTATAATAGACCCATGGCCTGGCTGCAGATGGAGATTGAGTTTGCCGATGGGACGAGGAAGACTGTGATTACCGATGAGACCTGGACGGCAAGAAGCAGCCATATTACCTATAACCACTTTTTTGGAGGAGAAGATGTGGATGCCAGGATGAAAACCGAAGGATGGTCGGAATATGGCCTGGATGACAGCAAGTGGCAAGCGGTGGAGATCGCTGAGGTGGCAGCCGAACTGGAAGCGAATATGATGCCCCCCATGAGGCTAAAAGAGGTGTATAAGCCCGTGGCAAGTTTCAAGCCAGAAAAAGGAGTATTTACATACGACATCGGACAGAATATCGGTGGGATCTGGCGGGTAAGGGTAAAAGGAAAGGCCGGAACGACCCTGAAAATTCGTGGCGCTGAAAAGATAGCCGGTGAAGAGACAAAGCGAAGACTGGCTAACGATGACAAGTTATCTTTTACTGAGCAGCACGGTACTACCGGGCTTTCATATACCGGAGATGTATTCTCAAATTATACCCTGTCGGGCAAGGGGATTGAAACTTATGAGCCCAAATTCTTTTACAGTGGATTCAGGTACCTGCAGGTAGATGTGGAAAACCCGGATGATATTGAATCACTGGAGATAGAAGGAGTTGCAGTTTATTCTGATCTGGAGCCCGGTGGCAGTTTTGAGTGTTCCGACGAGGTACTAAACAGGCTGCATACAATGACCGATCGTACGGTAAAGGGTATCATGCAAAGTGCGCCTAACAGCAATCCTCACTCCGAGAAGTACGGATGGACCGGAGATATCCACCTCTTCTTTGATGCAGCGAACTACAGTTTATACATGTTGCCCTTATGGACCAACTGGCTGAAAGATGTGGCTGCCGCTCAGTCTATGCTGGGAAACGGTGCCATCCCCCACATGGTTCCCAATTACACAAAGTACGGTCCCACCACCGCAACATGGGGAGCCGTATTACCCATTGCCGTTCTGGACGGATACAGGTATTATGGAGATAAGAGAATGGTGGAAACCTATTATGAAAGTGTGAAAGCCTGGTGTGAATACCTGAAATCGACTTCGGATAAGCTGGTTGTAAGAGGGATCTGGGGAGATCATGTGCAGCCCGGTCTTGGCGAAAATGGTGAGATGAAATACAGAGCCAGTTCGGCAGAAACAGTTGGTCTGATTGCCACAGCATACTTTTTCAGAACCGCCGAAATTGTAGCGGAACTGGCAGCAATCCTCAATCATCAGGAGGATGAGAAAGCCTACCGGAAACTGGCGGAAGATATCCATAACAGATTCAACACGGTCTTTTACAATGAGACAAAAGGGATCTATGAAGAGGGCTATCCTGAGGACAGGGGATATGATGTATTTCAGGCTGTAAATTTCATTCCATTGGATTTTAATCTTGCCGGGGAAAAGAGGGTTGAGGCTATTGTAGAAGCGCTGGTGAAAAATATTACCGAAACGCATGATACACATCTGATGACCGGTATCATGGGAAGTAAAGCCCTGATCAGGGTACTGACCAAGTACGGTTACAACGACCTCCTGTATGATATAATCCACCAGAAGAGTTACCCGGGATGGGGATACTGGGTAGATGTTGACGCCACCACACTGTGGCAGGCCTGGTCATCACCAGGTGCGGATCACATGCACGCCATGTTTGGCTCGATCGATGAGTATAACTTCAATACCATCCTGGGCATTGGCTCTCCCAACTATGGTAGATCGGAAACCGGATTTAAGCATACCGTCATTGAACCCTATGTGTCTGGAGAGGTAAAATGGGCAAAAGGAAACCTGTTAACGCCACAGGGTCTTGTTGGGGTAGACTGGAAGGTGGAGGATCATTTGCTGTCGGTAAAAGTGGATGTACCCGTGAACTCTACCGCAACATTCATTATTTCTGACAACTATCAGGAAATAAGCGAATCAGGGAATACGGTCTGGGACAAAGCAAAATTCAATTCTGTGTCAGGCGTAAATGATATTCAGATCAAGGAGGGGAAAGTGGTCATTGAATTGTCATCCGGAAACTACAATTTTCTTATGCACATTGTAAAATAACACTACCGGGTAGGCGCGCACCTCCAATAGTGTACCTTTTGGCATCTGAATTGAAATTCCTTCCACGGATTCTACGTCAATAGATTCAAATTGGATTTGTGATGTACCTGTGTTACCTACCTGGGCAGCTGCCTTTTCAAACCAGCCATATTGACCATACCCAAGCTGATCGTATACCCAAAGCCGCATGCCCAGCCTTTGACATTCTTTATTCACATAAGCCATTGTTTCCCACCATTCTTTACTGAACGACTCAGGGTAACATCTGGCAGGAGAGCGTTGAATGGGGCAAACAGCTTTTACGCCTTTTGCTGAAAGCTCTTCCAATTGCCATGTTATTCTTTCTTTATCCAGTGAATCTGCTTCCCACCACCAAAGTGGTACTTCTCCCCAATAGGAATAATCGGGAGACATGAACTCCTTTTTCAATTGGATGTAAGTTAGATTATCAGACTGAGCATTTGATTTATTAAATGCCACAGTCAGTAAAATAACAAATAGGGTTAACACACAAGATTTTATTGAACGCTTTTTCATAATTCCCTTCTTCATTATTATTATACTTATTCGCAATCACATTTACTGCTTTGCAGGTAACATCTTGCGAAGCAATTATGAAGTCTCTTAATACTGCCCTGCCTCTATTGCGGCTTCAATCATGGCCTTGACGTTTTCGATCGGTGTGCCCTTCTCAAGAAAATCAGAGGTCGAAAAGATATAATGACCGCCGGGTTTCCCGATTTCCATTATTACCCGGGTTTTTCCGGCAACCTCCTGAGGTGAAGCATTTTTAAGAAAATAAACCTGGTCCAGGTTGCCTAATAGGCACGTCGAATCACCAAAATAGTTTTTGGCATCCTGCAAGGTATTATCTCCGACCGGATCTTCTGAGACTGTTTCCCACACGGTAAAACCCATCCGTTTGTAATTCGCATATAGTTCTTTGGCCATTCCGCAATTGTGATAGATCGTATGCGCACCATGGGAATGAATCGCGTCAATAATGGGTTTTTCATAGGGTTCCACATGATCTGAAAAAAAGTCGGAACCAAATATTGCCCCGTTGGCAATGTTACCCTGAACCCCGACACATTCGACCTCAGTCTCGGCCAGATGTGCATTATAAATGGCCATCTGCCCGGATAGTTTCGCCAACAAAGCATCGTATAGATCCGGAATTTCAAATACATCCATCATCAATGATTCAATATTTCGATACTGGCTGACCATGTTGTACACGCCGCACCACCCCCATGGGGCGGCAATTCCATCTTCGCCCAGGGCTTCACGCCATTGAGATGTAATTGTGTGCATTTCGGTAATGGTTTCCACATCGATCTCAGGCATGTACTCGATGAAGGCCTCAATATCTTCTCGCTCCTTTAGGAAATACTCCTGCGTTGAGAGATGCACCCCGGCAGAGGCGACTCCGGTATCGGGCCCGACCTGAACCTCCGTGAGTATTTTTTTGGGTGTTTCTATAGTCGTACGAAAATAAATCCTGCCATCACGAACCTGCTTTTCCCTGCCAAGTTTCCAATTCGGAAAACTCTTACGCAAAAAGTGGGGAATCTCGAAAGTACGTGGCTTTGCGATCAGATCGAAATCCAGTTCTTTGGCTAATTCAAGTGCATCATAAACACGATCCACCTTTGTTTTTTTTGGATAGAAATACGATAGGTATTCATCCTGCACGAATGGACTTACCGGTACCCGATCCGGTATTTGACCTGACAATACAAGTTGTAGTCGTTCTCTTGCTGTTAGGATTTTCATTTTAGTTGTGCTGTTTTTCAAATTCATTGAGCCAGTTGCGCTGCTTTTGCAAATCATCCTCAAACTCTTTCAACCCAACATCTTTCCAGTGCGAGCCCATCAAATCGTTACCATGCAGATAAGTTCCTGAAGTAAATTCGGCCAGTTCTTCGTATATCTTTACGGATTGTTCCATATGATACAGAAATTGCTCCTCATAACCGGAATTTGAATTTAACAACATACGAGCCTTTAAGATAGCAGCCTGCTCCTTATGTATCATTACTTCAGTCGATAGTATATACAGTTTGCTGTCTGTAACAAAACGTTCCAATTCTTTTTTGTTCTCCTCACCAACACCCGATTTTTTTGCAAATGATAATGCTCTATTAGCAATCTCGAGTGACTCTTTGGCTAATGCGTTAAGCAGAGCAATTACTTTATCGGGAACCAAAGCCTGATCTATTGGACCACCTTCCTCCAGCAATTTTGCGTATTGACTAACAGGCATACAATGACGTTGCTCCAAATCAGGTATTCCCATTCTAACTTTATAGTCATCAAATTCTTTGTACATTTCAGGTAGATTTCCTGTTTTTGGCATAGAAAAAGCTTCCTGATAGCGCTCAAAGAAATATTCATCAAAGGGACGTGGATAAAAGCGTTGCTTTGCCCTACCCGTTTCTTTATATAAAGTGTATGGAGTATCGTCCAATTTTTTGTTGTATTCAAGTATTTCATCTACTTTCTGAATATGTAACATCGTACTTGGCCACCATCCCGCTACTCTGGTTTGATTCATATTCTGTAATCCGGGACTTATGGGGCCGCTAACTACATACCACTTATATATTAATTCGCCCACTTTTTCCGAACCAAATTTCATTGATAAAAATTTAGTCCAATACTCCTCTTCTTCAATTGGATTGCGATTCGCTTGCCATAAATATCTTCCAAAAGTTTTGTAATATATCTCATCACGGTCAAGGGACAATAATTTGGCTCCTTCAGGAATATAACCTTCCTGATTAGGCTCTAACTTATCCAAAGTGTAAGGCCACTTCCAAAAAGATACTCCAAAAAACTCCACTCCCTTTACAAAACCGAGATTCTTTACATGTTGCATAGTTTCTGCCAGCATCACCGGACTACCCCAACGCATAGGTACCAAATCCGTAACTAAATGAAAGTTTACTACATGGCCGGGTGCAATACCTTCCAACTGCAAATGGCGCAAATCGGGATATGGAGAACTCAAGCTCTCATCATTATGTTTTAGCTCTGTATATACATTGTTGTAAAGATCTTTAATTTGATCCCGGAACTCCATATTGGTTGTCCAGTCGCGTATTACAATAAGTGGATTCTTTCCGCTTTTCTTGGCTGCATCGAAAATTATATCCCTAAACCATTCTAACTGGTATTTGCTTTCAATCGACTCTCCCGGACAGGCATACAAGCCCACCGAAGCAAACTCTTTAAAATAGCGGGTAAGTGCATAATGCGTGTACTCCCTTAGCAGTGGCGTGGGCGTTGTGGGATTGGTCCGCATATTATTCTTCTCTGCAAAAGGCGGCGAGACATGGATATTGTAGAAATGCAGCAGCACCTTGATGTTTCGTTTCTCACATTCATTTGTAAACCAGCGAAATTGCTCCTGGTTAGCTTTTACCTGTTCCTGAGAAACATCTGAGCTTGCTTCAGGATAATCAGGCATCTCTACAATATAGGGAAACAGATGCCCGGCCCAGAGAAAGATTGTATTTAACCTTTCAGCTGTAAAAGCATCAAGGGTGCGGGTCATGAATTCTTTGTCGTAAAACCATGGATAGAGCTCAGGCGACAATGTGGCCTTATAGCCACCAGGCATCAAGCAGAGGGTTGTGCCCCGGATATCGAAATCGGGTTTTTCCACCCGGCCTTCTTTGTAATCCCCATGTATTACAGCCTGGGCTCCATAGAGAGCACCTGCGGGATTCTGATATTCAATAGTTATTCTTTCATTCTTATTAACCACCCGAAAGGCCTCATAGTGTCCAAGATTACTTACTTCTTTTAATTTTACTACATTCTTGCCGGATTTGTTTATTAAATCCTGAGTATGCTTTATTACCGGTTTTTGTGCAGATGTATTTAAACTTATAATACAAGTGATAATGTAGAGTAATATATTCAATTTCATTTTTTTCATTTTTTTAACTTATTGGGGTTCTAATTTAATCAGTACTAATAAAAGCATCAAATTTAGAACGACTGCGATATGCCTATGCCAATGATCCTGTTTGTCCATTATACAATGGAGCTGGATTGCCTGTCTTGCCTTTTGATCGCCAAGTTAACTAGATTGAAAATACCATCCCCACATTTGTTATTGGTTGCTTTAATCCTTCAAAGTATCCGGGAACCTGTCGGGATGAAATATAAGCCTGATTTTTGAACCAACCAGGGCCAGGTAGTATGGGATAAAGCAGAAAGAATATTTTTTTATAACTTGTACCTGGATTGCTGTGTGTAACAGACCGCAAAACGGGTATTGTCGTGAAAAGGGCAGGTATACTTCTCCTGGTGATTATGACTCTGTGGTCCTGTGAAGAGGAGGTTCCGGAAGTCAGTTTCAGGATCGAAACCGAAGGTTTTTTCCTGGAGGAAGCCTTTTTGGATACCGCTGATGCATTCCCCTCATTTTCCCACAGGGTTTCAGGCGGCATTGTAACATTTTCCACGAACCACACTACCTACGAGTTTAACACCGGCGAGAAGGGGATTGAAGAGTATCTGTATCAGCTTCCGATTGGCGAATACCAGCTGACATTCACCATCCCACGGGCATCTTTATATGGCCAGGAAGGAGGTTCATTTGTGGTAAATCCCGGGAAAGTTATCATTAATGAACAGACCGAAACAATTTTGGTACACGTGGAAGCCAACTGTTCCATGTTCCTGGTATATGATGAATTAAACCAGCTGGACAAGGGCGTATTTATGATAGAAAGACACTCTTTCGCACATGGGTATTTCTGGTCCTACCCTCTGTTCCAGGGCTCCTTTTCAGGAGCATATTATACCTATTTCACACCCGATACGGTTCCTTCCGATCCTTCTGCTTTCTTGTGGTTCTACGAGGGTAAGCAAGGGATTGAAGAGGGTGGATTGACCACGAAGGATTTTGAGATCGGCTATCAGTACAACATAAGAATCCTTGACTGATGAGAGGAACTGGAAAATTTATACTCATACAGGTTTTTATCACCTCTATTTTGCCGGTGGTGGCACAGCACATGCAACGTGTTGAGTTGTCTTTCAACCTGGATCAGTTCCGTATTGTGGCCTCAGAGGGAGATCTTTATAAGGTGGTAGCGGATGAAGAATCCTACTACTACCTGGAAAATTCCGGGAGCCCGGCACTTCCGGTTCGCAATGTAAACATCCTTGTACCAAATGGTGCCGAGCTGGTGGATTATAATTATTCCACAGAAGAAGAAACCATTGAAAAAGGCATCATCCTTGGCAGGGTCGCCACCCCGGTCCCTTTTTCACTCCAGGAGGTTTACCAGCCCGCTGAATCAGAAATTTTTGAAGGCGATTTTCCCCGGGAAGTGGTAATACATTCAGCGACCCGTATCCAGCGAGGCTACACATGGTTCAGTTTTACCTGTTCTCCATTCAAATACAATGGAAAGAACAGGGAGTTGTCTCTGGTCAGGAAATTAATCCTGGATGTGGAATACAGGATCAATAAGGAACAGGCTTCTGTCATCCGTCCCGACAATGCGGTCTTGCATGCCCTGAAAAACAGCATGGTTAATCCGGAAGAGATGGATCACCTGTATCCGGCAGGTGAGCCGACATTACTGAAATCCGCGGAAGATCAAGTGGATTACCTGATCATCACCACGGAAGAATTGAAATCTGGTTTCGAACCCTTGCTGCTCTGGAAAAAAAGGAAGGGATTAAGGGCAGAGCTTATTACCCTGAAAGAGATCTCCTCTGCATATAATGATCCAAACATTCAACTAAAGATCAAACGCTGCCTGCATGACTATTATACCAACCGGAATCTGAAATGGGTCTTGATGGGAGGCGACCACGATGTGGTCCCCATCCAGGGATGCTACACAAAAATCTATTTAAACGGGAAGGAATATGTGGATGAATCGGTTCCAACTGATCTGTTTTATACATGTTTTGATCAGCGATTCGACTGGAACAGCACAGTGGATGAAAAGATTGGACAGTTGTACTGGGATCAAAATGACGTGGTACCGGAAATCAGTATTTCCAGGATCCCGGTGCGTGACATGGAACAGGTTGGTATATTTGTCAGGAAAACCATCTCCTATGAACTGAATCCACCTGGGAAGGACTTTGCTGAGAAATTGCTTTTAACGGGTATAAAATCATGGAGCAGCTGGGATGGAAAGAGCGATAATCATCACCGGTCGGAGATCATGTTCGAGAAGTATATCGCGAAGAGCTGGAGTGGCCGTAAAGTCAGTTTTTTCGATACGGGTACCGACTTTGACGAAGGCCTGGATTACCAGGTTACTGTCTCAAACCTGATGGACCAGCTCAATAAGGGCTATGGCATTTTTCACTATGCGGGACATGGTAACAGGGATGCTCTCCTGATGGAATCAGGAAAAAGTTTCAATTCATCGGATGCCCTGAAACTTAAGAACCCATTCTCAGGAATTATGTTATCTACCTCATGCGATGTAAACGCCTTTGATTCTCCCGAACCCTGCTTGAGTGAATCATTCCTGGAAAATCCCAATGGAGGGGCTGTCGCTTTTTTTGGAAGTTCAAGGTATGGATTTGGGAATCCGGATCCCAATGCCCGCCTTGGACCCTCCTTTCAGTATAGTGCCAGGTTCCTGAAATACCTGTTTGAATCAGACACCGAAATTCATGGAAGCTCATTTGCAACCATCGCCGCAATGACAAAATCTGATTTCGCATTTAACGGATCTTCCGCAGGCTCCTTTCTCTACCTGCTATATGCTTTAAATGCCATGGGCGACCCGGAGCTTCCTATACATACCAGGGATCCATCCTCTTTCGATAATGTGAGATTATACAGAATGGAAGATGCATTGACAGTGAATACCGGTGGCATCAAGAATTGCAGGATCTGCCTCACCAGTCAGGATCTGTCAGCAGGATACCACCGGGTGGTTGAAAACGTTTCATATTTTACCTTTGAGAACATTCCGGACCCGTTCCAGTTAACCATCACAGCTCCCAATTACATTCCGTATCAATACAAATCAGGATCCATCACCGGTATGGAGAGCAACCTGAACTCCAGGATCAGGATCTATCCCAACCCGGCTTCTGAATTTCTGTTTATTGATACCGACATACCGCGGGCAAGGATGCAACTGTTTGACATGCAGGGCAGGCTCCTGGTGGAACAGGAGCTACACTCCGGATCCGGCAGGCTAAACCTGTCCGGTTATTCCGAAGGGGTATACCTGGTAAAATTCCTCTCTGATGAGGGTATTGCCTGGTTCAAGTTTATAAAAAAATCTTCATAATCTTTTCCTGTTAATAGTTGATGGGGGGAGGTGATTCTGTTCATCTATTTTATACTACATGCGTGCCTGCGAAGACCAGGCTTCATTTTAGTTAATCGTATAAACCCACCATCTTTGACGGTGGTGATATACGTATGGTTGTCGGGAGGTATCATGGCAAATACGCAAAAGTATTTTCAGCCATGTTGTCCACTGGAGAAAACACCATTGAGATAAAAGCACCAGATTTACAACGACTGCGTTATGCTTATGCCAATTATCCTGACGGATGATTACTAAGCACGGGGAGTTCCAGGGGCAACATGCTTTGAATAAATAATGGTATCTGAAACATATCTGATGCATCCTGTAACATTTTCGCAACAAATTGATTCAAACATGTGGATTGTTCCATGAGGTTTACTTTATCTTTAGTACTGGTACGATGGCATGCCTTTCCTGGAAGGACATCTGAACGATGGTTTTCTGAAAGCGAAAAACAATGAGAAGATGAATTTCTACCTGATGTGGGCCAATCACAACGTCAATCATTCATGGGATAAGCGTAACGCCGATGATGCCAAAACAGGGAAGAATACGGCACTTATCTGGCAGGGTGGTGTAGACAGGGATGAATTTGAAAAGATCTGCCACCGGTTTATCGAGAAATACTTCTCCCATCCGCTCTATTACAGGATCGACAATAAGCCCGTGTTCATGATCTACTCACTGAACGAGCTTATCGGCGGACTGGGTGGGCTAGAACAGACCATGGATGCCCTGGAATGGTTCCACAAGGAGGTGAAGAAAGCCGGATTTGAAGGTCTTGAACTTCAATACTCCATGCGTCTGGATGGTCAGCGGGACATCATTGTGGACGGAGAGACCGTTGGTGAAGAAAAACAGCTTATTGAAAAACTGGGATTCAATTCCCTTACCCACTATGTGTATGCACATATGACAGGTATTGACAGGGAATACAACGAGGTAGTTAAGGATGTAGAGGGGATGTGGAACTGGATCTCTGACAACTATTCTGCAGACTATTTCCCCCAGGTATCGGTGGGCTGGGATGCCAGTCCCCGCACATACAATTTCACCGGCGGTATCATTAAGAACAACACCCCTGAGTTGTTCAGGAAATACCTGGTTAAGGCCAGGGCAATGACCCTGAAAAATCCTGTCAATGAACGGATTATTACCATCAATTCGTGGAATGAATGGGGTGAAGGCAGTTACCTGGAACCGGATATGATCTACGGTACGGAATATCTTAAAGCCATCAAGGAAGTTTTTAAGAATAAACAGTCAAAAGGAAAATAATGAAAGTACTGAATCTATTATCACTGGTATTTTTAATGGGTGTTTTAAGCGCCTGCACTCAGGAAAAGAGTGAAGTGACAATTTCCCCGGCAGAATTAATGGACAAAATTAAAGGAGGATGGGCAGGACAGACCATAGGGGTTTGTTATGGATTACCCACCGAGAGCAGGATTTAATCTCTGAACGATTGTTATGATATCTGCTATCAATCATCCCTTGAAAACATTGTCAATACGGAGGGAAAGTGGATGGAGATGAGGGCTACGTAGCAGAGGTGAAAGTCAGCATTGACTGTGAAAAGAGCACGGTGAGAAAATTACCTTTTAATATTCATGACAGGGCCCTGGAAATCTATTTTAACCTGGAATTACCCAAAGGAGATCATACTCTTGATTTAATATGGCTCAATCCGGTTGATGAACTGAATATAACTGTTTCGAAGTACGTAGTATACTCAGACGAGCCAATCAATAAGTAATACATCAGAAAACAGGCCCAATGTCAAGGCGTCAGCTATGGTGATTTTCCGTCACTGAAGTAAAATTCATAACATTTTTTCATCTCCGGAGCACCCTCCATCTCCAGTCCAGGATATTTGAGTTCTGAGGCCCATTGATTGAGCTTTTCCTTGAGCATTTCGGCCTTTTCCGGATGTTCCGAAATCAGGTTGACATTCTCATGCACATCGTTACCCACATTAAAAAGGAACTCCCTCTCTTTGAACTTCAGAAATTTCCAATCGCCCATTCTAATGGCCGCCTGGTGCCAGAAGCGCCAATAGAGGGCCTCGTGCGGGTCGCCTTCAATTTCTCCGTTAATATAGGGGATGACATTCACTCCATCCAACTCCTCCGGAACCTCTTCTCCGTCCAGCGCCAGGGAGGTGGCTGCGATATCCAGCGAAACAACCGGTCGGTCGTAGATTTCACCTTTTGGGAGTCCGTTTGGCCAATTCATGATAAATGGAATCCGGGTTCCTGCTTCTGAGATCATTCCTTTTTCACCTATGTAGGGTTCGTTGAGTGATCCACGCATGCTGGTTGCGGTTGGGTTCAAGGTGCCATTTTCCTGCCATTCCGGTAACATAACCGGCCTCCTTCATCCGTTGAGCGATCATTACCTCTTCCAGGGGAAATGGAATGGTTCCATTGTGACCGACACCAAATCTCTGTTGATACTTCCCGGCTAACAGTCCTGCCCTTGACGGAATACATTGCGGGACTGTAACATATCCGGCAGTGAGACGCACGCCCGTTTCAGCAAGATTATCAAGGTGAGGTGTTTTCAGGTCTTCGAATTGCCCCTGTCAGCAAGGCAACCACAGATATCCATAAGAGGTGCTTCATCATTTTCACTGGTTATTTAAGGGGTCCATATGACTATTTATTCAAAAGACGCTTTGAAAGATACTTCTGCCCGGGCATCACCATGATGCTTCGGTTGGCTTCCAGCGTAAGACTGGCCGGAAGGGATATGCTGCTGATTTTTCCTGTGGACGGATCCAGCACCCTGACCTTGCCATTCCCGCTTTGGACCCGTTGTCCCTGAATATCAACCATAATCTCTTCCTGCTCACGATTTACCAGCAGGTATACCTGTTCATTCTTTTGATGGAAACGGCCGACGGTCAGCTTGTCGGTTCCAGGCGTGAATATGAGGTCAAACTCCGGTGAGTAGGACTTTTCGATGGATCCGGCGATCTGCTCAACGCTTATGGACTGTGCATTTTGTAAGGCTGCATACACCGCCTGGTCGTTCCCGGCGTGTTCCGCACCCCGGGGCACCTGATCGATCCACAGGATTTTACCACCCGCTTGTTCAAAGCGCTTGAGCCGTTCTGCCACGGCAATGGGGATGAAGTCGAGCTGCGGCATCACCAGCGTATGGTAGGAGCCGAATCCTATCTTCATTCGGCCATCTTTGATCTCCGCTTCCGCCACCGCTTCAGGATGAACGATCATGTACTCGATATCGCCCTCCAGCAAGGCCTTCTCCGTATGATCCCATGCCGCCTGCCTTTCCCTGTTCTCACCCAGGATAAAAGGCCAGAATCTATCTGAGGCCAGCAGATCCGTCTGAAACATGGCGATGGGATAATAGAGGCCTACACCGGCGTCACGCCGGGCCCCTCGCATCACCTGGGTGAGTCGTCCCGTGTATTCATTGAGAAACCGGAACTCCTCCGGGCTATAACCCTTGGCTGCCCTGCTCCGCCCTTTGGCATCCTTGCCCTTTTTGGCATCAAGGGGCAGGTATGAGGTAAACATATTCACCCCGTGAAATGAGGCCATATTGACTGCATTAATCAGCAGTGGCAGATCGGGGGAGAGCCGGGTCAGTCCATACCCCCCGATGATCGGGTCCAGCAGCATAAGCGTCATATCGCGCTCTTTCCATGAGGCCACAGAACTGAAGAAACGCGATTGCTGATAGGGAAAGGAATTAAACTCATCGGGGTTGGGGATGGGGATATCCAGGGCGGGCACATCAAATTCCGAAACGAATTTCATCATATCCCCGTATCCCTGTACATGCATGGAAAGATACTCATTCAGTAAAAAGTGTCCGCTCGACTTGATCCCCCGCGCGTTGCACCACTCCCTTATCTGCCGGGCAAAACTGTCGGTGAGCAATTCGGAAACAGCCTGGCGGTAATGGAGCCGCGCCCGGCGTGCCTCATCATGGTCACCTTCAAACAGGAAAGGGAGAATGGATAAGAGATCATAGCCATGCATCTTTTTGAACTGAGCAGGCAGTCCGTCGCTCCAGGGTGCACAGGCATAGGGGGCATCCGGTTCCCATTTCCAGTGGGTCTGCATGAGATTGGGTTCATTGGTGTAAAATCCCTCCACGCTTTTGGCCGGGTCTTCAATCAGAGCCAGGATCGGTTCATGCATGTTGGCGATAAACCGGGACATGGCTTCCCGGTTCATGAGGTCGGGATAGCGGCCCGTGTGCCCGAACTGTTTCATGGTGGATTGACCCTGGGTGTCCTTGTCTCGTGTGTAACGGGCAAAGACCCTGAGTTGCCACAGGCCGGGCAACCCCTGCACGGAAATTCGTCTATGGTCTGCCTCAACACTCTTCCCGGACTGCAGATCCACCCTGGACTCTGTCACTTCACCGGTCTCTCGATCCATTCCCGGCCCCGTCCTGGGATAGATTGCAGCATAGACAATGTCGTGCAGGTCGTCGGGAAGAGTGTACTCTATGGGTGCATCGCCGTCTCCTGAGAGCGTCAGCATCGTTAATCCCCTGACTTCAAAATCGGGATTTTCAGCCACCACCCTTCCGCCGGCCATGCCGCTGGGATAGCCCCAGTCATCGGCCAGCCAGACCTTGTAGTCGATATTCCGTGCGTCATCGACCAGTTCCCCGATGATGCCGGGACCCTGTTCACCCAAACGATAATTTCCCCTGCCACTTTCAGGATAGAGCACGCTGTAGAAAAAGGCCATTGTTCCGCCGATCCCGTATTCCGGGTACTTTTTTAGGGTGGCAGGAGTTAACTGGTATTGCGTGATCCGGTATTCATTGGGCGGATTTTCAAACATTTCCGTATCTATGGTATTAAAATCGGCATTTTGTGCTGAAATACCCGTGCTATAAATTGAGAGAATTGCCACAGCAATCCACAGGTTCCAATGTGTTTTTAAAGTAGTCATGGATGTTTTATTTTAATCTGTTTTACCGGATGACCAGTTCGAATGGGTCAAGCGTCCAATCGTTCATTTCAAATACAGAGGTTCCTCCGCTCCATCCAAACAATACCTTTGCCTGATCTGTTTTTAAGCTGCGATCCCAGGACACTTCAACCTGGCCATCAGCAAGGTTTTCAATCTGAATCCAGTTGCTGCCTTCCAGGACAAGGGCAGAGGTTTTGCAAGGATTGCCATTCTGATCAAGCAATTGGAACTTGCGGTTCCCTTTATTCTCCCCCGCAACCAGTTCTGTTTGTGGTAATTGAATCCATAACGGGCGGTTGGGAGCTTGCGTCGGCTTCGATCGCGGTGTACGCGGATTGCCGGAAAAATTAGTATTACGAACAGGTACTAGTGTAGCTGTTTCCTGCAAGTGCTGAGTAATCAGGGCATCCAGCTCTTTTACTTTTTCAGGCATATAGCTGGCCAGGTTAACGGCTTCGGAAAGATCATGTTTCAGATCAAACAACTCGTAATAATGGGACTCTGCATTTTCTCCCGCCCAATAAAAACGGAGCAACTTAAAATCACCCATACGTACCGAAGAGGAAGGTGCACACAAAGAACCCATGCGATATGGAAAATCTACATAAACCGGACGTTCGTCCATTGATCCTCCTTCAAGCAATGGCACAATACTCCGGCCATCCAATATATGTCCGCCTTTGGAACTGGCGCCTGTCATTTCCAGCACTGTAGGATAGATATCCACAGTTGAAACGGGTGTATGACAAATTGATCCGGCGGCAATATGTCCCGGCCAACGTGCAATCCATGGGGTGCGTGTTCCTCCTTCGTAGGTGTTCGCCTTGCCTCCGCGAAGGGGACGGTTTGAGGTCACTTGTCTTTTTATGCCGTCTACGTTCACCAAATGCGCAACTCCACCATTATCCGAAGCAAAAAGAATGACTGTATTGTCTTTGATGGATTCATTTTCCGGAAGATCGAGCCAGTCGAGCAATATCCCGATGCTGTGATCCATACTTTCGAGCATGGTACCCATCTCCGGACAGTCCTGCAACCCCCGGGGATCCGTTTTGGACTGATACTTCGGCAACAGATCTTTTTTCGCGATCCATGGTCCGTGCACCGCGTAATGCCAGAAATTAAGATAAAACGGTGAGCCGGATTCCCTGACGGATTTGATCCATTTGATGGATTCTTCCGCCAGACGCTCGTTCAGATATTCCCCTTCCGGACCCGGTGATAGATTTCTTATGGTTCGTCCTGATCGGGTATCGAGATAGGGTGAATAATAGTCGGTCGGTCCAGGCAGGTGCGCACCACCGATTACAAAATCGAAGCCCTGGTTTTCCGCGCAGAAGGTCTCGTCCTTGCTGTTCCAGTTTTCTCCCGGCGGTGCCAGGTGCCATTTACCGATATGAGCTGTTTTGTATCCCGATTCCTTCAGCGCTTCAGCAAGGGTAAAGATTTCAAGCGACATGTGGTTTTTATTCTGCATATCGCCACAGTATTGATTTTGTTTCGGAGGCAAAGCTTTTGGCTCGAATACATTTTTAGGTGTGATGGCCGCTGTCAGCCTCAAACGTGCCGGGAACTGGCCGGACATGATGCTGGCTCGGGTTGGTGAACAGAGCGGACTGGCGGCGTAGGCATCCGTAAAGTGCATCCCCTCACCAGCCAGGCGGGTCAGGTTCGGCGTTTCATAATAACTTGACCCGTACAGCTCACTATCTACCCAGCCCATATCATCAGCCAGAATTAAAATAATATTCGGCGGAGACGATTTCTCAGCAGTTGTTTTGCATCCGGCAGCTACTGTAATAGTAAATAGAGATAACAGAAATAATTTCTTCATGTCAAATAATTCTAAACGTTCATTTTACTGTCCTGAAAGATGGCGGTCACCATCTGAATGTTCTGCTTATCATATACCCCAAGATCATCAGCCAGGTTATCTAACTCCCAATCACTTTTTGGAGTTAGGATATTAATTATCGATCAGATTTCGCAGCGTTAATATAGGCTTCAATATTCTCCCAGGGGATGGAAGGATCAAGGATATGTGCAGGAGCCAGAAGCAATCCCCCTTCCTTCCCAAGCATCTCAGTGGTCTCAAGAACTTTGGTCCTGACACCCTCCGGTGTACCTTGGAACAACACAGATTGCACGCCGATTCCGCCCCAGAAACAGAGGTGATCCTTGTATTTTGAATGGATCATTTCCAGGTCATTGCACTCGGGCTGAAGCGGATTCAAAACTTCAACACCTGCTTCGATAAAATCATCTATGATCTCTTCCACCTTACCGCAACAGTGCATAAATATGATGATATCCGGGTTCACCTCTTTGGCTGCTTCCACGATGATTTTTATCCTGGATTTGAAAAAGAGGCGGTAGGTCTCCATTGACATCATTAATCCCTGCTGAGAGACCATATCATCTCCCAATCTGAGAATATCCACCCCGGCTTTTGCGAAATGTTGAGCCTGTCTGACCCTGATCTGCATAATGTTCTCACAGATGGCATGTGCCAGCTCTTCGTTCAACAACAGATCCTGCATAAAATCCTGCATATCACGCATCAGCCATGCTGTTTCGAATATGGTCTGGTATAGTTCACCGCAAACGGCATATCCCCTGTCCTGGTATTCACGGGTCTTTGTGGCCACTTCATCATACCTGTAAGCTTCCCCAAAATCGGGCCAGGGATATTCGTTGACCTCCCTCGCCGATGTCATCTGTTTCAGAGGATGGTATTTATAGTCGGGAATCTCATACCTGGTAGGGACAGATCCGATACCCCATTCGTCAAAATCTACATGATCCTCCAGATCCTCAGCAGCAAAAAATTGCCTGAAATCGGTGTTTGATCTGGTTGGACCCGGTAGCACAAACCGGGTATCAAAATCGAAATACTCCTCGGGTGAGAGATCCGAACCGGTTTTTTCCCGGTAGGTCTTCATCAATCTGGGGGTAAATGATCCCCAGCTGATTTCATAAGGAGTTTTATCAGGAATGCCTCCTCGTTTCAGGGCAGTTAACACTCTTTCTCTGGATGTCATAGAAACACAGTATTCCGCCATACAATTCTCAGCAGGCAGATTCCTTTCGCGAAATATAGAAAAAAGCGGGATTGAATGAAATACCCTTTTTGGCACTTCCTTTATACAATTTGACCTTCAGGAAAAAATGTAGAGGATTATGTGGACAACATGGCTCCGATTATTGAAAATGTCAGAACGAGAATGGAAATAATAAACTCCCCGAGGGTATAGATTTTCAAGCCACCGGATACACTGAAACCACTTAATTTGGCTGTTACCCAGAATCCGCTGTCATTGATATGGCCTACGCTGATGCCGCCTGAAAGAGCTGCCATGGCGATCCATACAGGGTGAACACCCACTGTTTGTGCCAGTTGTGCACCAGCCATAATGGTCATGGTGGTGATCGCGGCCACAGTACCCGAACCCTGTGATATGCGGAATACCATGGCAGTACCATAGGTGATCAGTATGGCCCAAATGGGAGAATTTGGCGAATCCCCAATACTTTCAGCAAGCATATTGCCTATCCCGGTGGCCTGTATCACTGCACCAAAGGCACCTCCCGCCCCGGTGATGAGCAACACCATACCTGCAGAACCCATGGCCTTTTGAACCGAGTCTCCCATCACACTTCTTGAAAGATTCCGGGAAGCGATGATGTAAGCAGCAATGGTACCGGCAAGCATGGCAATAACCTTGTGGCTCAGGAATTGTACCAGGCCAGGTACATGATCCGAAAAAGCATGAAAAACAGTCCCGCTTAAAATCAGTACAATGGGTATAATGATGGGAATAAACGCAACACCGGCAAGGGGTGCATGATCCATAATATCCACCTCTGCGTGGCTCACTTCTCCGGTCTGGTCCGTCTTTTCATTCCAAAGCCCCCTGTCCAGGAAAAAGAAAAGCAGCCTCATGGCCAGCAGGGCAGCCAGGAGCCCCAGCACCAAACCTGCAATAATCATGATCCCCAGATCAAATCCGAGGATCTCTGCAGCGGCAAGTGGATTGGGAGTGGGTGGTACCAGCGTATGGGCAGCAGCTGCACCAATGACCATGGCACCAACTGCATAGGGCAATGGTTTGTTGATTTCCCTGACCAGGGCAAGGGCAAGCGGGATCAGGATCACAAAGGTTACATCGAAAAATACAGGGATGGAAAAGACAAAGGCTGCCATACCCATCCCGTACAGCACATACTTGCGGGGAAAAATCCTAACCATGGCCAGCGCAATGCTCCGGGCGCCACCACAATCATACAACAACTGTCCGATGATGACCCCGAAACCGATGGATAAACCAATGGCCGCCATCAGGTCTCCAAAGCCGGTAGTGATCTGCTCCACCGTATCCATTAAACTCACATGAGAGGCCAGTCCCATATAGAGGCTGCCGCATATCAGAGCCACCACTGGGCTCCATCGCAGTACCATGATGAGCACCAGGATGATGGCAACAGCCACAACCAGGTTGAAAATGATCAATGAACCCGGAACCATGCCTTCATCTATGATTGAGGATTGATCAACTTCTCTTCCAGCTTGCTGATATCCGATTCAAAGGCTTGCTTTCGAAGCCGGTTGAACTCCGGCAAACCTGCCTCCTGTTCAGATTTCCATTCCCTGGCAAAATCACCGGATTCCAGGTATTTATAAGCCTCCTCAAGGGTTTTTCGAATGAAGCTTTTATCCAGTGACTCGGAACGTGATAACTGGCCATACTGGCTGGTATGTGAATGCAGAGGCATCTGCTTGTAAAAGCCAACCTCTGCCATCTTTTCCAGCATGTAGGCCGGTTCCTTTGACAGATACAATTCCACCAGGGAAGCCTCGGCCGGGTGTCCCATTTCAACCTCAAACCTATGAGCTTCTGTTAAAACGGTCAGAATAAGGGGCCAGATTGCCTGTTCTGCAAGGAGGTCCAGCATGGTTTCATCTTTAAAGCTTACTTCAATGGTTCCCTTTTTGGTGGCACCTATGGCCTTTGCCAGGGCCAGTGCGATCCGCATGGCAGACCCGGAAGCATCCTGCTCTACACTTACAAAAGCGGGATATCCTTTGTCCTCCAGGAAGAGGTTACGAACACCATCTCCAATCATTCGCGGAGCTACCATAATCACGTCCACATCTGCCGGGGGTATGATCTGTTTGAAGGTAATATTGTATCCGGAAGCAAAATTCAGGACCATGGATGGGGCGAGAAATCCATGTACCTGATCGGAGTACACCTGTGGCATGATCTCATCAGGGATCAGCATAAAGACAATATCAACCTGCCTTACCAAATCAGGAATATCCACCACAAGAAAACCATCTTTCCTGGCCAGATCAAAAGTGTCATCTTTGGCCGTTCCGATTAAAATATTCTTAATACCTGAATCTTTCATGTTCAGTGCCTGGGCCCTTCCCTGGTTGCCGTAACCGATAATTCCAATTTTCTTATCCTGCAAGACTGACATGTCTGCGTCTTTGTCAAAATAAATCGTTGCCATGAGTGTATTTTAATGTGTATGTGATCGACTGAATAAATATAAGCATTTCCACATTGCTGACTACAGGGACATTTCCAGCGTCGATCTTGCAGAAAGATTTGCAGGATTCCTTACATTGGGAATATGAAAAAAGATCAGAGCCTTACTGTGGCATTATCCTGTATCCTGACAGTTGTACTTTTTTCCTGTTCATCACAACCAGATACCCCGTCCATGGGTTCTGCCGGATTGTGGCCTGAGGTTACTTCCGTCATGAAACCCTGGACACGGTGGTGGTAGATGGGGAATGCAGTGGACAAGGAGAACCTTACAAAGAGACTGGAGGAATTTTCTGAAGCCGGCATCGGCGGTGTGGAGATCACACCCATTTACGGCGTAAAAGGTTACGAAGACCGCTTCCTCAGGCACCTCTCACCTGAATGGATGGAGATGCTCATCCATACCCTGGACGAGGCTGACAGGCTGGGCCTTGGGGTAGATATGGTCATGGGTACGGGATGGCCCTTCGGGGGCCCGCAGGTGGAACCTGGATTTGCGGCCGGAAAGATCCATATCAGGCATTACAGGCTGAAAGCCGGCCAAAAAACAGGACAAAAGATCACCTTCGATAAGCCCGATATTGCCTTTCCTCCTCAGTTGCAGTATCTCTTTGCTTTTGACACTGCCGGGCAGAAAAAGGATCTGATTTCAATGGTGGTCAATGAGAAGCTGGAGTGGGCGCCCGACAAAGATTACGATGTGTTTGCCATTTTCCAGGGGAAGAGCGGACAGATGGTAAAGAGAGCTGCTCCCGGCGGCGAGGGCCTGGTACTGGATCATTTTTCCAAGGATGCATTGGACGATTACCTGGAACCCTATGAAAAATCCCTTGGCCCGGTTCAAAACAGATTGCGGGCGCTGTTCAACGACAGCTATGAAGTCTACGGGGCCGACTACACCCCTCATTTTTTCAATGAATTCAAGAAAAGGCGTGGGTACGATCTCTCCGATCATGTTCCTGAATTACTCCCGGCAACAGCCGGTAAAGACGCTTTTCGCATTCTCAGCGATTACAGGGAAACACTGTCCGACCTGCTGTTGGAGGATTTTTCAGAAAACTGGAACCAATGGGCACATAACCACGCGTTTAAAACCAAATACCAGGCTCATGGCTGTCCGGGAAACCTGCTGGACATCTACGCCACAGCTGATATTCCCGAGTGTGAGTCATTTTATGGAACCCAGTTCAATATCCCGGGAGTCCGTTGGGATACATCAGATACGAACAAGGCCATGCCTGATCTGATCATGTTGAAATTTGCATCCTCGGCTACACATATATCCGGCAAGAAACTCACCTCCTCGGAGACACTTACCTGGCTGCGGGAGCATTTTAAAACGGCGTTATCCCAGTGCAAGCCGGAGGTGGAGCAGATTTTCCTTTCCGGAGTCAACCACACCTTCTTTCACGGATCCACCTATTCCCCGGATGAGGCTGAATGGCCTGGCTGGAAATTTTATGCCTCGGTGAATTTCGTATCCACCTCTACCCTCTGGAGAGATGCTCCGTATTTGTTTGAATACATCACCCGCTGCCAGTCCATGCTTCAGTCAGGAAGAAGCGACAATGAGCTCCTGGTCTATTGGCCATTTCACGATGCAATAGGGAAAAGCTCTGATGGAGAGGTACTGCTGCAGCTGGGTATCGATAACAAGGACGAATGGCTGGTACCATCGCCGTTCTATCAGCTTGTCTCCTCATTGATGGAGCAGGGTTACTCAATGGATTTCGTGTCGGATCGATACCTGGGGAAGGCCGTAGCTGATGATGGTAAAATCGGCCTGTCCGGCATGCAGTACGATGCCCTGATCATACCCAAATGCACCCATATGACCCTGGAAACCTTCACCACCCTTACAGAGCTCAACACATCAGGTGGCCAGGTAATTTTCGAGGCACTTCCTGAATCGGTACCTGGTTATCACATGCATCAGGAAAGAACTGCTCAATTGGAGGAATTGATCAGCGAGGCTGAAAGTGAATTAATTGTTGACCCGGCTATTGCGGAAGTACTGTCCGGGATGGGTATACAGGGGGAGGCATTGAAAGATCTTGGACTGGATTTCATCCGCAGGGATATGGAGGATGGAAAGATATACTACCTGGTCAATCATTCCCCGCAGGTCATTGATGGATTCGTCCCGCTCAACGGCAGATCAGGATCCGTTGTGATCATGGATCCCCGGACCGGGAAATCGGGACTTGGAAAAATGAAATCAGGGAGAGGCAAGCATGGTGTATACCTTCAGATGAATCCTGGAGAATCTCTTATCCTAAGAACATACGAGAGCAAAACCAATGCAGATAAATGGTTGTATCATGAAAAGACGGGAGTTCCCGTTGAACTGAAAGGAACCTGGGAGCTGCAATTCCTTACCGGGGGACCATCAATCCCGGAAAGTGTCCATATGGATGAACCCGGGTCATGGACCGGGCTCTCTGTCCAGGCAAAAGCATTCAGCGGCACAGCACGATATATTATCCAGTTCCGTAACCCGGATCCCGAAGTCACCCTCTGGCTGCTCAATCTGGGTGATGTAAGAGAAAGCGCAAGGATTGAGATCAACGGTGAACAGATTGATTGTTTATGGTCCGTCCCGTTTGCAACAGTAACAGACAAGTTGCAGGTGGGAAATAACACCCTGGCAATTGAGGTGACCAACCTGTCGGCCAATCGCCTGCGTGACCTGGAAAGAAGGGGAGTCGAGTGGAAAAATTTCTACGAGATCAACATGGTGAACCGCCATTATGAGAAATTTGATGCAACAACCTGGGATCCCATGCCGTCGGGTTTACTGGGAAAGATCACCCTCACCCCGCTTCAGAAAAAAGAGCCTTAAATTCAATTCAAAACCGATGAAACGCAGATCATTTATTAAGGAAGCCACCCTGGGCACTGTCGCCCTGGGCACTGGAACAGAAAGCAGATATAATCCTCTTCCATGAAGAGATGCTGGTGGGTTACGTGGAAAATCTTCATGAGCTGGCGGAACCACTCAACGGTCCCACCACCCAGGCCTTTCAAAAACTGCTTCGGGGAACCGATGCACAGGTGATATTCGGACTAACCGAACGCGATGTTGATGATTACTATATCTCCGCGCCCATCGTCTCCGCCCGGGGGGTGGTAGCCAATTACCGAAAAACACACCTCTGGTGGAAAACCCAGGGACTGCGTCATGAACCCACCTATTATAAGCCTGGTAATCAACTGGTCACATTCGATGTGAAGGGATATAAAAGCGGTGTTATGATCTGTTACGACGGAGGCTTTCCTGAAATGACGCGCTCTTATGCCAACCTGGGTTGCTCCATGCTTTTCTGGATGAACAACAGGAGAAGCAGGGGCCACAAGGAGGTGCAGAGACTCGCCTTTATCAACTCCATGATCATGCCCACCTCATGCTGTTGCGGACTCAATGAGCGGGGTGAACACTGTTCCGGCGGAAGCAATATCACGGGGCCAAAGGGTGAGTTGATCGCTGACATATGGGACGATGAAGGAATGATCATAGAGGATGTCTGTCCCGGAGAGGTTGAGGCAATCCGCAACAACAATCCGCTCTACAATGGGATGCGGCCGGACATCTATTACTATGGCAACTAGCACCTCAAAATCATGTACCTGACCATGAAGAAGCCCCTGGTAATAGCGTGTTGTGTCATTTTCACCGCCTGCGGTGAGAGAAAAGAGTGGGAGCTGGCTTCACCTGATGGCAACATCGTTATTCAGGTAGGCTACGGGAGCGAGGGGGACAACATTCAATATCAAATCTCCATTCGTTCTGATACAGGAATGAACCCTGTTCTGCTGCCATCTCCCCTGGGGATTGAACGGGCGGATCAGCAATTTGTAGAGGGACTTACCATCAAATCGGGGTCTTCAGTCAGTTCAATTCATGAACCCTATAAACTGCTCCATGGGAAACGCAGGGAAAATCCGGGTCATGCCAACCAGCGTACGCTGAGAATTCAAAACAGCGAAGGTGCAAAGCTCGATCTGGAACTCAGGGCATACAACAACGGGGTGGCATTCAGGTACGTTTTTCCTGGAGAAGATGCGGTATTGGCCCGAAGAAGCGGAGATGACTGGTACATTGGCGGAATCAATGGAGAGGACAAAGAAAAAACGGTTCAATTTGAACTCTCATTTCTTGGACGGGGCCGGTACAAGATGCTGTTGATGACAGACGGAGAGATAAACCGCCAGGTAGAAGCAGAAGAAAGGACCATCAGGCCGGAGGAGAAGCTTGAGATCAGCATGGCTCCGTTTGGTGGTTTTGTTGCACGTTTCACTCCCATTGAGGGACAATAATGTATCATTCAAAAAAAAGAAAGATGAAAACAATTTTAATGATGTTCCTTGTTATTCTGGCACTATCCTGCAAGGTGCAGTCAGACTGGCAACCCCTGTTTAACGATGACCTTTCCAACGCAATGGATGAGAAAGGGGTCTGGGTATTCAATGACAACATACTGACTGCAGCTGAAGACGCCTGCATATTTACGCAGGTGGAGTATGAGAATTTTGTAGTTGACCTTGAGTTTAAAAATGAAGAAGGATCTGGGATGGGAACAGAACATCGACTGGAACATATGGTTCGATCCGGACACCCGGGCAGGTGCATATGGAGCTGCATCATATGCATTGAGAAGTTATAATGAACAATCAGGTGTTCGCTACCATGTGGAGGAGGTTGAAAAGGGGGTTTTATTTTTAAAGTACATTTTCGATGACAGCCTCTGCGGAACTTAAAACTATCGGGCGTCGTTGGCATAAAATGTAATGGTGGATGTCGGTTTATTGTTAGAGTCCATAGAATTTTTCCGCATTATCATGGAAGAGTTTCCTCTGTTCCTCCATAGGCCGCAGAGCAACAACCTCTTTCAGGGTCTCTATCCATTTTGCCAGGGGCATATTCCTTAGAACCACGGGCCAATCCCCAGCAAACACTACCCGGTCCGGACCGAATTGATCCAGGCAATGGTTAATGAGCGGTGCCAGGTCTGCAGCCGTCAGCGGATAATCAGGAACATGGGCTGCAATGCCCGAAATCTTACAAATCACATTGGGTCTTTGGGCGATTGATTCCATGTCCCGGATCCAATTATCCCGGTCATGCTCGGGCTCCCTGGGCTTCGCTTTGCCCTCAGGGAAAAAAGCCACCGGGTCGGCTGTACCACAATGGTTAAGGACAAATGAGGTTCCGGGACAGGCATCAACCAGCCTGATGCCAGTGGGCAACCATCTTGGTGGAATACCCAGGTCAAAACTCAATCCCAGATCACCAAGCAACCTGATGTTATCGATCACCCTCTGTTCAATCATTTCACTGTCGGAAGCAAAGAAATGCCGGATCCCTTTCAGATATGGATCTCCTTTAAATTTCTGCAGGTACTCGCCATATCCATCATCTTTGGGGTCTTTGGCAATAACGGCTGCCACCAGTGGATTATCCGGATCCTTGCACAGGCCGAGCGCCCATTCTGCCTCTATTTTTCGCTTTTCAGGCGGAGCTCCTACTTCCATATAAATCCCCTTCACCACATTTTGCCCCGCCACGGCCACCAGGTAATCATCCATCAGGAAATTCCTGTCTATGGGAGGCTTCACCCACGTTAATTCAAGCATTTCAAGGTCCCAAAGGTGCACATGGGTGTCAATAACAGGAAACTCCTGAGAAGCCTGGCAGGATTGGAAGATGAGTGATGGGGCCACTGCTGCCAGTGAGGTTGTTTTGATAAAATCCCGTCTGTCCATACACTTATTCTTAAGTTGATTGTATCCTTTAAAACATAGGATCGACCATTTCCTTATTTAAAGATCTCCATTTTTCAATGAGATCATCCCTCTTTTCAGGATCCCTGGCCGACAGATCCCTGGACTCTGTAAGGTCTTCAGCCAGGTTATACAATTCCCAGCTCTTGCCGGATGGATCGAATACAATTTTCCAATCTCCCTTCCTCAGGGCGGTCCTGACTCCCTGTCGCCAGAACAGAATTTCATGCGGAATTTCATTCGTCTCCCCCAAAAGAAAGGGCAGCAAATTTACACCATCCAGATTTTCCGGAATTTCTGCCTGAGCTGCGGCAGCACAGGTGGGAAAAAGATCGAGCGAGCTTACAGCATGTTCGTATTCGAGTCCCCCGGGTAATCTCTCTTTCCATTGCATCATAAAAGGAATGCGCAATCCGCCTTCAAACATCGAACCTTTGCCTCCCCGCAAAGGGGCATTGCTGGAGGTGAGTTCCAGGGTGGGTCCTCCATTATCGCTGAAAAAAATGACCAGGGTGTTTTCCTCAAGGCCGCATTCTTTCAACTTCTGCATGACATCGCCCACGCTGCTGTCCATGTTGGCCAGCATAGCAGCAAAGATCCGGCGCTGGATATCCTCAATGTCTTTGAATTTTTCCATATATGCATGAGCCCCCTGCAAGGGACTGTGCACCGCATTATAAGATACCTGCAGGAAAAATGGCTCTGCCTGGTGCCTGTCAATAAAATCGAGACCCAGGTCTGTCAATGCCTCGGAAAGGACTACTCCGGGCTTGGTATCCATGGGTACCTCCATTCGATCCGCATAATGAAAGAAACCGCCTCCCTGATAAACATTGCTGATGTCAAAACCCTGGTTTTTCGGATAGTATTCCCCGCCCCCGAGATGCCATTTACCGAAATACCCGGTGGCATATCCTGCATCCTTCATGGCTTCTCCCAGGGTATAGATCTCCAGGGGCAGGTACTGGGTCCGGTTCTTTGGTACAATTACTTCCTCGTAAGGGCGCCAGTGACCCGTTATGAAATCAGTTATCCCGACACGGGCGGGATATTGTCCCGACATAATGCTGGCCCTGGTAGGTGAGCAAACGGGACAGGCAGCGTAGGCATTGGTGAATTGCATACCATTTTCAGCCATTGCTGTGAGGTTCGGTGCCTCATTGAACTTGTTGCCGTAAACAGGCAGATCGGCCCAGCCCATATCATCCGCCAGGATGAAAACAATATTCGGCCTGGCACCTTTCAGTTTGTCAGCCGGCTTACCTGTGCAGGAGGAAAGTATGAACATAGCAGCGATCATTGTCACCAATATGCCATTGAGAAGATTGTACTTTTTCATTTGCTGATTGGTTTGTTTATTTGATTACACGTTTTGTTATACTATCTTGGATGCAGTATACAGTTCAATCTACAAATTTATCAGAGATTATGAAACATCAGCTTTTTTATTCTGCCAGTATCATTTTTAAGGTTTTCCTGTTTACCCTGTTCTTACTCGGAGGATGCAATAAGATGAGGGATACTTCCTCAACAGAGGAGCTGTACGCCATTTTTGAGGAACCACCGGCCGGGGCCCGCGCTTTCGTACGATGGTGGTGGAACGGGGATTGTATCGAGGTGGATGAACTGGAACGTGAGCTGGATGTTATGAAAGCCGCCGGGATCGGCGGGGTGGAGATAAATCCCATAGCCAAACCGGAAGGTGGAGATGAATTCGACTACGGTTGTTATGACTGGCTGAGCCCTGAATGGAATGAAAGGGTGAAGGCAACGGTGGAAATGGCCAGTGAACGTGATATGATCGTTGACCTGATCATGGGTTCGGGATGGCCGTTCGGTGGCAGGTTTCTCAATGAGGATCAGCTTTTGCAGGGAGTGGGACTTAAAAAAATGGAACTGGCGGGGCCTGGCAAATATTCATTAAATATTGAAGAGGTATGGCAATTACCTGGCCGGGATTTCGGGTCATATAATAATACGGATGCCCCGGGACCCGCTTTGTTTTTTCTGCAGATGATACCTCATGGCGCCAGTGGTGAGAGCGAACTGATTGACCTTATGGAGAAGGTTGACAGGGAGGGCAGGGTTGTTATAGAAGTTCCTGAGGGCAGATATGATCTCTATATCGGCACCTTTCAGAAAGCATACCGGTCGGTAATGCACGGGGCTCCCGGATCCGACGGCCCTGTTGTGGATCATTATGATGCAGCGGATGTGCGTGCCTACATGGATAAACTGGCCGGTGCACTGGAAGCAGTGCTTGGTGGCGAGCTGGGGGACCACATACGTGCCCTGTTCTGTGACAGCATAGAACTGTCAGGGGCGAACATAACCGATGATCTTTTTGAACAGTTCAGGAAAAGACGCGGATACGACCTCAAACCATTTATGCCGCTTGTTTTTTATCATCCATATGAGGGCTACACTGACACGCTCAGGTATGATAGTGAATTTAATGAGGATATACGCAGGGTCCGCTATGATTTTAACAAAACATTGTCAGAGCTTTTCCTGGAAAGGTTCACGAAAACATTTGATGACTGGGCCAATGAACACCATATGCAGAGCCGCTACCAGGCCTATGGAATGCCCTGGCTGGTGGGGATGCTCGATGGCTACAGGATGGTCGATATCCCGGAAAGCAATAACTGGCTGTATTCAGCCAATGCCAAGGCACATGGGTACTGGATATGGAACAAGTACGCATCTTCAGCAGCCCATTTATCGGGTGCGGACATTGTAAGCTGCGAAGCGATGACAAATACCCGTGGCGTTTTCAGGATGACACTGGATATGGTAAAGAAGAACGATGATTTCAATTTCATTACCGGGATCAATCATTCCGTTTTGCATGGATATAATTATTCACCCCCCGAGGCAGGTTTCCCCGGATGGGTCCGATACGGTGCCTATTTCAGTGACCAGAATACCTGGTGGCCATACTTCCGCTACTGGTCCGATTACAATGCACGCCTTTCAGCTGTTTTCCAGCATGCGGAGCCCGTGACCGATATTGCCATACTCACCCCTGAAGCTGATATATGGAAACAGTGGGGACTTGTCAGGTATCCCTTCTATATGAATCCCTGGTATAATCATGATCTGTGGGAAGGATTCAGCCGCCTGGGAGTCATGGCAGATTATATTAATGAAGGTGTTATACGTAGGGCT
>SDBT01001008.1_pt1 | contig 47776 bp, 75 predicted proteins | sample 2277101 | NCBI WGS metagenome assembly SDBT01 (sample SAMN10404973, study PRJNA504765) | marine sediment metagenome | isolation source: marine sediment core GS10_PC15, 103 cmbsf | place: Arctic Ocean: Southern Knipovich Ridge | collected 2010 | reverse complement strand
TGCACAACACGCCTACCTCTCAAGCGCTGCTCATCACCTCGCTGGCTTACCTTTTCAGAAGGAACTAGCCACAATGGAGAAACAGGTTGGTAAGATTAAAGACCCAGCCATTCAAGCCAGAGCCAGATCATTCATCGAATACAACAGCTCCCCTGCCGAGGACTTAATCTCGCTGAGGACCTTTAACTTCTTATGGACAATGGGTGCTAACCTGTCTACAGCCGCCCTACAGGTGTTTACGCTGCCTACAACTACTCTTGGTGGTATGGGACAATTCAATCCTAATGCTCTTTCAAACATGAAGCGGATCAGTAAATGGTTTGCTGTTGGGGTTCAAATGGCTCCTAATGGAATGTTTAGTATGGAGGAGGGCATAGCTCACCTTGACTTTGGTGACAGAGCTAGATGGCAACCCCTTATAGACAAGGGTACTGTGTCAGAGGATATGGTAAATTTGCTAATTAAATTAGATAAAGAGGGAAAGATCAGAGGTTTGTTAACTGAGGAGTCTATTGGTTCCCGCCAGTTCGAGACACGCTCATTGACAGGTAAGGTTAAAGCAGGACTTAAGTCTAGTGCTAACTTACTAGGTCTACCGATCACTGTGATGGAGCAACTAACACGCTTCGCATCCACTGCTGCTATGTACGATCTACTAGCTTCTGACCCTAAAGCACTTAGTCGTGCCAAGAAGGTCTATGGGAAAGACCCATTATTCCAAGCGAAGATGAAAATGGAGCCAACTAAGGGTTTCCTACACCACGCTGCTGAGATGTCTATGGACGAGGCTCATGCCGTATTTGGTAAGCTAGGAAGACCAGAATTTATGAGACACGTTGGAGGAGCTCTGTTCTTCCCCTTTATGACGTACCCGCAACAAGCGATAGAATTTATGATTAGAATGAATGGGCGTGGAAAAGAAGGTAAGGTGGGATCATATACTGCTCTCACAGCCCTGTTTCTATTGTCAGGATTAACCGGATTGCCCGGAGGTGAACTGCTGAAAGAACTTTTAGAGGCATTAGAGAAGGAAATAACAGGGAGTGAAGAGGACTTTGACTACCTTATACGTAAAAAGATATATGAGACTACTGGGGATGCTAAATTTGCTAAATTCATCACACAGGGCTTAGGAAGAGGCTACGCAGGGTTGGACGTGTCGAGACGTATAGGTTTAGCAATTCCCGGTCAGGAGCTACTCATGAACGTCCTAGGGATAAGAGGGGACACATCTGATGTTCTTGGTGTCTCTGGTTCGTTTATAAGTGCTATAGGAGAGGCTTGGAGTGAGTATAACAATGGAGCAGGTGCAACAAAGGTTTTAAGCGCTATGATGCCTGTGGCTCCAGCTAACCTGTTAAAGGCTGTTAATTACGCTGATGAGGGGGTGAAGACCAAGAGGGGTGTTCAACTACTAACTCCAGAAGAGGTCACAGCTAAAACTAAGTATGGTCGTGCTTTTGGGGTAACTTCTGACCAAGTAGCCACTAAACGTGAAGAAATGTACCTTTCTCAGTTATTAGAGAAAAGGCACACTGTGGCTGTGGAACGGTTTAGAAGTAAGGCTAAGGGGATAAGGACTAAAGTGCGTAGAGCACAGAATGCTCATGACTTTGATAAAGCGAAAGCTTTGAATGAGGATTTCAGGAGTGTTATAATGGATTACGCAGCCTATGCTAAAAAGAATGGATTCTCTCCTGATATGAAGTCCTTTATAAGAAGCGTTAACGACGCAGTTAAGCAAAGGATAAGACCACGTATGCTGCCTAAAGATGTACGTAAGATAGCCCGTAGAGAGCTACCAAAAATGCAAGCAGTAATAGGAGTACAATAGACAAATGGAACAAGAACTACTAACCACAGGCCTAACTACAGGTGTAGAGAACGTAGTCAACTACGACAACATCGCTATTGTTGTTCTTATGGTTGTGGCTCTTTTTGAGGGGGTTCTTATTATGGCTTTGCTTCGAGGACTTTTGAAGACAAAGGATGTGCTGTTTAAGCTAGCACAAGCTATAACAGTATTGAATGAGAGATTGGGGCATAAGCATAACGATGATTAAACAGATATTTAAGACATGCACACCAAGATGCGTACAAGAGGTGACCTCATTAGTTGAAATGATTAATGAGGAGGCTGAACGTACAGTTGAAAGTATACGTTTGAATGGTGTTATATTAGAAAATATTAGAGACGTACCTAGGGGAAACAAATGTCAGGATTAGGAATTTCGAAACCACAAGCTTCGTGTAAAACACAGTTCAACAACACTGCATTCTCTTTATTGGCTCTGTTCATAATCTTCTTTGTCCCGTCACTTAACTTAAAGGTTTCTAAACCTGAGGTACAGATATCAGTAGGACGTTCTTCTTCTTTAGGTGAGTTATTTCCAAGTCCAAAGTGACTACAACCCACTATTGAGATCATCATCAGACAAAGTAGAAATGTGATTCTTACGTTTACCCGCTTTTTTGGCATCTTTTAAATCCTTCCTTGCGCCTTTAAGCACTTCTTTATTTACACCAGAGTTAATTAAAAATAGGGCTAGGAAAGCCTTTGTTAAAGCTGGTCCTAACCCTATTAAAGTTTTTACTATAGTAAGTATTGTACTCATAGTCTATTCAGCGTCCGTTTCATTGGTTACGGCTTCTACTGGGGCTTCCATAGCTGCGATACAGACAGACCCTTCGGGCCCACCTTCTACAACTTGTAAACCTGCGCTAGCAAGCACACCAAGACCTACAAGTAGGGTGAGTGCTGCCATAGCAATAGTTCCTTTTAGCTTATGCCAAATCTTTTTTAATGCTTCCATCGTGTTTATTTCCTTTTTCTTTTTAAGTAAGCTCTTACTAGCTTAGCTTCTCTAATTCTTCGTGAATGGTAAGAGTCACCGAAGTTCTCTAGTTCATACGTTAATAGCTCCCAATCACCTTTTGCGGCTGCACTCCAGAACTTAGGAGTAGTACGGCGTAAGTCCCCGTATTGGAACGCTACAGACATTATAACAGTTTGTATAGCTTTGTCCAAAGAGCTAAATCTAATAAAAGATACTTTGTCAAAGTAATTTGCTACTTGTGTAGCTTCAAAGTGTTTTACTTTTTCGTTTACTAATAGGGCTTCTTGTTTAGTTAGGACTAGGGGGGTGAAGGCAAGCGCTACCTTTGCTAACTCTCCTCTTAGCTCCATGTAAGGCACTAACTTTTCTTTAAGTAGAGTACCTGTCAGACCTATTTTGTCTAAGTACCTAATGCTGTGCTGGCCTAAATCAAAGCCAGAAGCAATAGTAACACCAGACTCAATATGATTGCGATTTTCATTTTCTTCTTTTGGGATATACCCTTTAAGCTTAAAACCCTCTTGTCTTGCTATAAACTCCCAGTCTATATTAAAACGTGGGCGTTCTTTTGCAACAGGTTTCAATCCCTTCTCCTCTTTTCGTGCCTTTTTGAAAAGGTTCAGTAGGCACATCTTCATTATTCGGTTACCTCGTCGCTGTGGTCCTGTAGGTAGGGGCTAAACAAGAACTCATTCTTAATGAACTCTAATGTTCCAAGTGTCTTTAACAGGTCTAAGTCTCCTGCGTGGACAATAGATGGCGCATCGTTTTGGTCAAAGGTGATAGTAATGAAGCCTTTAGCATCGTCTAGGGTGGATTCAAAAGTATCTAAAGCCTTTTCTAATGCTTCTTCTATATCCATTTCGGGGTCTTTGGTATTGGCACTAATTTGCTGAATCTTTTCAGCTAGATTAATGACCGCATGTTCCTTGTTCTTATCTTTATCATTTGTTTCTTTAGTCATTGTCTAAATCAATTCTCTTTCTTGCGTGCTGTTTATCAGCTTTCTTCTTCTTATCGGGAACGACTTTATGTGCGAATAGGGGGTTAGCCCACAGTGCTGTTGCGTAGGGGCATCGAGACTTACTTCTTCTTCTTTTTGGTGGCTTTCCTTTTCGCATTCTTTGTCCTCGCAAACGACCTATTCTTAGCCTTACTCTGAGACTTCAAATTGGACGCCTTGTTATTTTTAGTGTTATTGTCAGAATGGGACACGTCTTTCCCATCGCCTTTTCTAGCTTTACCTGACTTAACTGCCTTAGCTCGTGCAGTGTTGTTCTGAGCACGTTGCTTCTTGGCAGCAGATTTACCGTGGTAGTTGTCGTACTCCTTACGGTAGTTACGTTTTTTCTTAGTCTTAGCTTTTGTTTTTTTTACCAACTCTGTACCCCATCTTCTTGTTAGCACCCATTTTAGGGTACTTTTTCTTCTTCGGGGCCTTTGTGAAGCCCTTACTAACTGAGTTAGGTATGCTATTTCTTGTAATCATAACTACCATTATACCATAAAACTAGGTAATAATCAAATAGTCTTTCTATTAATTACCTTACGTCCATGTGTGAAGGTAGTCTTAATACCTTTGTCATGCTCTGTCCATGTCTTAACCCAAGGGCCTCGAATAGTAAAACACCAGCTATCTTGCTTAGCAGAGACACGGTGGTTCTTAGACTTTAAGGTCAGCTTAGGTAGAAAGGAGCATTTATAACGGTAGTTACCACCACTGTAGTCCTCTTCTACTAAGTCTCCTTTTAAGAACCATGTAAAGGCATCAAAGGCATGTGTGTGGAATGCTTCTCGTCTACCTTTATTAAATTTTAGGAGGGCTATACTAAATAAGGGTTTAAACTCAATTAAGAAGTAGCCATCTACTGGTGAGTGAGGACCTCCATCTTTAGATTTAGCAAATAGTTTCATAGTAGTCTCTCCTTTATATAAAAGATACCCGCCAAGGTTTCGCTTCATTTAGATAGGCGTGACGGGTATGTTGTTATTCTTCTGGTCTTAACTCCATTAATTCCTCTATTAAGATGTTTCTAAGTCGGCCTTGCTCTTGCTCCTCAGTGCATTGAATAAGCTCAATAGCTTTCTCTACCCCTGAAAGAAAACCTCTCCTGTAGGATGTGTCCTTGTGGCCTTCTATGTGTATGTACTCAGACGTGTCGAACTCATGCTTCGATCCATCTTCTGCATATTTAGAAGCGGCTTTATAAAAACTTGGGTGTTCCCGCTTAGCTTGCGCCTTTGCTGCTTCCTGTGCGCGGATATTCTTATTCATCCACATCCATCTCTTTCCTAACTCTCTTTATAGCAGCCTCTAAGTCGTTCATTTCACGAGCTAACCAATCAATATTAGTCTCTTGTTCGTCTTTAGGTAAAAGAGGGTTAACGCTAAACCTTCCCCAGCGTTGTGTTTTACCTGCTGCTGCTAAAACTTCACCACACTCTTCAATAAGGTGGGAAAGGTTCTTCTCAAATCCTTTTTGTATAAATTCTACATCCATTATTTCTTTTCCCTAGTCGTTATCGTCCATGAACACGTCTTTAGATCGTGCATGTCTGCTGCCAAGAAGAATAGCATACCTACGATTAAGTAGTCAACTCCATCTTGAAATAGGCTCGTAACCAAGAAAAAGAACCCCATTATATTTAGTAGTATTATTAAAAATTTATCCATTGTCATACATCCTTTGTGTGTTCCAGTATATAGTTATACATACTTTTTATTTCTTCTAGTGTCATATTACTTTTCATTTTATTCGCCTTCCAAGAGACAATACAAATGTTATCTTTTGTATAACCTTTTGTACAGTCAACTTTATCTATAGAAGGTGTGTTATCTTTTTTACCTACACCAAATGTTTTATCTAAAGTAAGCCCTAAAATTGGGCATTTTTCAGGAATTTTAAAGTCTTCTAAAGTTAGGTTGAACTCTAAACCTTTTATCTTGGCTCTAGACTTGATGGTTGTTAACCAAACTTTTAGAGGATTTTTACGTCTGTACTCAGCAGTGTACTCTCTTTGTTTTTTCAAACGCTTCGCATACTTTTCAGGGTTCTCTGTTTTTAGAGAGTGGTAAGATTTACTTATACACACATTACATCTAGTAGCGTTTTTAACGAGATTACCACATTTACACTTCTCTGGATACTTAAAACAGCTACTCATACATGCGTTGAAGTCTAGCTATAGACAGCTCCTCAAGATCGTAATCACCCATGAACACATCATGCTTATGAAACAATCCGTTGTACCACAGTTGGTCAACTTGCACCCCTGCAAAGGATACATGTTCTGGATCATGAAAAGAACCAGCTATAAGGCCTCTGAGGTTTTCCCCTGTTGGTCGCGTGATAGTATGCGTGTCAAACATATGAGTGTGTCCCATAGTCGTTGACATAGCGCGTCTAGCCAGCATAGTCCTAGCAGTAGCAAAAGGTCTTCCCATAGCACCAGAGACGAAGTAGTGGCTGTAAGCGACCCCATCTATGATGATGAAGTCCATGAAGTCAACAACTGTCTCTTTAATTGGTAGTTTGGTCTTAAAGGAATCCATACTAATGGTCCCTTCCCAACGTGGTTCATACTCCAACAAACGTTGAACACGAAACTCATGGTTACCTAATATCTTGATAATGAGGGGGTGGTATTGTTTCTTCTTCCACTGCGCTCTAATCCTGTTGTACTCGATCATGGGTCCGAAGATCAGCTTCTCTGCTTTGTGTCCAGCTTTAAGATCAGCTTTAACACTTTTAAAGACAAACTCTTTCTTTCCCTTGTCGTAGGAGCTAAGCGATGGCATATCCCAACAGTCCCCTAGTCTTATAATGACTTCGGGCCGCTTGTCAATGATATACTGACCTAGCCACTCAAACCTTCGAAAGTTATCTTCTGGGTGAGCGTGATCGTCGGGTACGACTAAATGGTCCCGACGTGTGTCAGATGGTGGTAAAATAATAGGCATATTATTCCTTCTATACTAAATTTTCTTCACTTTCTAGAAAGTAGTCTATGTTATCTAAGAAGGCATCGGTGGGCGCTAATTCAAGCGCTTTCACAAACTGTTCCAGACTGTTAGCTAAACCTGAGTTGGCTAGTAAAGTCTCTTGCTTCTTCTTGATCCACTTAGAAATATCAAACTTTTGGTAATATTCGATACCCTGCATTAAGCTACCGTTCATGGCTAACTCTTTATATTCTACAGGTAAGTCGGGGGCTACTACAAACTTCCCCTCCAGTAGAGACAACTGAACCTTCATACCTCGGTTGCGTTCACCAAGGTCGTCGAAGGTTTTAGGTAAATAGATTATATCTGCTTTTGAGAAAGCATTGTCTATAATCTTGTCACTAGAGGTGTCATTTAAAATGATGGTGTTGATGTTGAATTGTGTGTTTTCTACTTGTTGTTGACGAACAGTGAAAATCTCGTTAGCCATACCAAACCACAGTATATAGGGATTTCCTATTGCTTTAGTCTCGTTGCTATCTGCTTCCTTCATTGTCTCATCTAAGATAGGGTTCTCTACCATATAGGCAAGACGTCCTGTAGCGTTATAGATAGCTTCTTGTACCTCGGCTGAACTACAAGTAACAAAACCTGCACACACCACACACAAGGTAAGGACTGAGCCAAGCTGTTCATCATTGAATACGTCTTGAGTTACATCAAAGATAGCGTCAGCACCTTCTTCGTCTTTAAAGGTTAGTAACTCTGTTATTGGCTGTTCTTTTCCTGAGGCCAACAGGTCAGTATCGAAATAGATGTAGAAGTCAACGGGCTCTTCTTCCACTAATCGAGAGGTTGCAGAACCATCAATTAGTTTCGTAAAGAGTTTTTCTCTCTGACTATCTACATCTGAATCTTTCAAGCCTTGTGCGAAATTGTTTATAAGTTGTACATTTATCATATAGACTCTATTATACTCTAAACTCTTTATAAAGTCAAGAGGTAATTCCCTACTTGCACTACTGTAACAAAAACATAGCTTACGGCTAGACCTGCACCTAGCCCTGATATCGCTTCACCCCATTCAGTCGGTTCGTCAAGTTCCTCATTAACTTTTGGATTAAACTTCCATCCAATAGCGTAGCCAAGTGGTTTCGAAAGTCCAAACAAGGCGAGAACTACTAAGGCGGCTGCCCAATAGTGGAGATACAAAAGTACTCCTACTAAACCGATAGATACTGATGCCCCAGCGATGGTCAACCCTGATAAGCATCTGAGGTAAAGCTTTCTTATGCCGTAATCACGTATTCTTTTAGCCTTCGTTGCATGGTGTAAATCTGTCCAGTCGGAGCTGGTTCTTGGGTCGGCACCAAATAAAGGTGTTAAGAATATGTCCCATGTTTCAGGGTTAATACGGCGAGGCCAAGGGGGGAAGAACTCAAAGTTCATGTATTGCCCGTGACCTTTTACTTTTAGTACTGCGGCTCCAGCGAAAGCTATTAAAGCTAATCGCCAATCGATTAAGAGGATAGGTGAAGCCACCACCATTCCAATAAAGATTTCGTCGAACTTCCAAGGCAGCTTAGGAGACATTCCTCCATGCATTCTATACAGAAAGGTCATGCCTAGCGTTAGTCCTAGAGTTAATAGTATTGTCATTCGTATTCTCCTTCTAGTCTTCCATGTTCTTCTCTATGACAAGTAGCACAAAGTACGATGCACTTCCGCATCTCATCTTTCAGAACAGTTAAATTTTTTGATCGAATTTTGGCAACTAAATGGGACACAGTTTCATGTTTCTCCCCCTTAGTTTCTACGTGGTGTAGGTCCAAGGCCTTATAAAAACCTTTATAGCCGCAGTGCGCACAACCCTTTTTTAATTTATATCTTTTTACAAATTCTCTAGTACGTTGTTGAATCTTACGATCCCTAGTTCTTCTTTGCTCATCTATTTTAGCTTTATTTTTTAAGTAGTACCTGCGCTGGCTTTTAGTTCTTTTTTGTGGGTCTTTTATAGGCATAGGGTATAGTATATCATACATGCCCTATGTATGTCAACATATATTTATTATAAGACGATAAGCGCCACTGTTACGACTATTGTTGTTATTATATTAATCATTATATTTTTCCTTTTAATTTCGTTTTCAAAACTTGGTCTAACCAAGCAGCAGTTTTTCGTGCTTCCTCTGGTGAGGACAGACATACTCCGTGTATGTAAATCATACCGAAACGTCTACCCACCAAGGGGCCACCTATTCCTCGTGTGTGCCAATTGTCACCTAAACCTGCATCAGCCTTGAATCGTTCTGCATCAGCTTTTGTTTGTGAGATTAGTAGATTCATTACAGTACCTCCCATATTTCTTTAATCGCCAGAAGTAGTAAGGTTATAAGGTAAAAACCGATACAACCGACTACTCCTGTACAAGAAGTTAAAAAGACAAACTCTAATATTTTAAGCATTATTTACGACCCTCCTTTTGGACGGGAGGCATCTTAATCCCAACTACTGCTCCTGTCGTTAGCACCAGACTAGCAACGGATACAGCGTTAGTAAGAGAAGACTTGACTACGTTAAGAGGGTCAATAACCCCCATCTCATACAAGTTACCTAATTCGCATGTCTCTGCGTTGTAACCTGCGTTGTCACCCTTCCACACCGCTTCTAAAATAGTACCGAAGTGTATGTCAGAGTGTTCTGTTAGCTGCTTGATAGGCGCAATCATAGCCTCTGCTAATGTGTCGTAAGCTTCAATTGTGTCAGTACAGGTTAAGTCCTTCGTAGTAAGTCTAACTCTCGCCAAAGCGCTACCTCCACCAACAACAAGACCATCAGCCTTTGCTGCACGACATGCGTTAAGAGCATCTTCTGCTCTATCAATTCTCTCAGATATCTCTAGATCAGTGATACCACCAATCTTAACTACAGCAACTCTGCCAGTTAGTTTAGCTAACCTATGCTTCAAGTGCTTCTTCATGATAGTATCTTCTTCTTTTTTGATAAGACCCTTTAGTTGTATAACTCTTTCTTCGATCTCTAACTCAAAAGTTGAGGGATCAGAAACCATAAGGGTCTTAGAACGACTTACAACAACCTTAGCAAGCTTGCCTAAATGTTTTAGTTCAATACCTTCTAAGTCATCCTTGATTTCCCCTGCACGTGGGCGTTGCCCTGTGATGTAACTAATGTCATCCAAGAAGGACTCACCAGCTTCACCGTGGTACGGGTTAAGTATAGGGATGATCTTTAGCTCTTTTTGTAAACGGTTTGTTATAAGGGTGTTTAGCACCTCTTCGCTCATTCCATTACAAACAAGAACTAAAGAAGACCCTTTATCAAAGATAGCTGTCAGCAATACTTGTAAGCGTTGTAGATTTGCTATTTCGCCATTATAACAAAGAACGTACGGCTCATTATATTCTGCTGTGTGCTTGGTCTTATCCGTCATAAAATACGGAGACATGAATCCTTGAGGAAATTCTAAGCCTTCTGTGTAAATAACTTCGTCTTTGGCTGTACGGTTAGGTTCAATAGTTACAGAACCTTCCTTACCTATAGCGTCAACTGCCTCAGCAATTAACTTACCCATCTCTGCGTCACCGTTAGCTGAGACAGTAGCGATGTTAATCAAATCATCTAGGGATTCAACATCAATAGCCATTTCATCTAACTGGTCTAGGGCATCTTGTAAAGCTAGAGACAAGCCTCTTTTAAATTTGTTAGGATTACACTCTTCACCTTTAACGTACTCTACACCCTTTTCAATTAAGCGTTGGGCTATTATAGTAGCGGTGGTAGTGCCATCCCCTGCTGTTTGGTCAGCCTTAGAAGCTACCTCACGTATAAGGTCTGCCCCAATGTTCTCAAAGTGATCTTCTAAGCGTATAGCACGAGCTACAGTCACACCATCCTTAGTAACACGGGGGAAGTTTCTCTCTTGCTCTAGAATTACTGTTTTACCTTGTGGGCCAAGGGTTACTCTAACTGCATCAGCAATTTGGTTAATCCCTTTGATGACACTATCTCTAGCTTCATCCCCTAGTCTAATTTCTCGTATTGTCATTCTTGTGTTTCCTTTAACTTATTTATTTCTTCTACGATATCTTCACACTTACCTTTTAAGGTAACTCCGTGTTGTCCACTCCAAGCATCGCCACTATTGAAACCTACCCAACAAGAATATTGTACTGGTGTTCGTCGTGTTGCTTCGGTAACTTTTTGATGCATTTCAGATATTTGGCAAGGGTTTAACGCTATCCCAGCAATCATTATTAATCCTATAAAACAACTCATTATTTTTCCTCCTCTTGTAAACTTGGAAAGTGTGGTAGGATAGCTTGCCAACAAGCCTCTGCTACTTCCATGTGTTCTTTTTGTGTTCCGTTACCTCTACGAAGGTCACAATAATGTTTCCAACTACGAAGTGTTCCGTTCATATATAGTCGTGACTTAGTTAATCCTTCTGGTAGCACTGCTCTAGCTTGTTCTTTAGCCACGCCTTCAAGTAAGGCATCTTCGTAAGTATTCTTGGCTAATTGAATAACCCTTAATTGAGCATTCTTCCAGTTCTGTTTGTTCAAGAGATAGTTATACTTTGGGTTTGGGACTATTGAATTTTGTCTATTCTTAGGGTCTCGAAAACGTAACTCTCTTGTCTCGAAACCTAGCTTAGTAGTGGCATCAGCGTACCGTTGACTAAACTCTTGAAAGCTAAAGCTCCTGTGACGAAGTATCTGTCTAGCTATGTCTCTAGTCGTGTTAATCTCCATGACAACGTTAGCCATTTCAAATGGGGACCAGTGAGCATTGTCACTAAGGTACTTTAACAGCTTAGGAGCTGTCTCTGTGTTAGCTTGATTGTCTGGGTTAGATACCCTTGCAGTGTATGCTATTATATCGTCAGGAGTAGGTATCTCCTCAACTACTGGCTTTGTTACTGCGATTACTCTTACCTTCATTGTTCTTGTGTTCCTTCTCGTATCTCTCTTGATCTTTGTTAAGCCATTTTACTAAGGCTCCATCATCATATTCAGGCGGGTCATACTGTCTCTTGTTCTTTATTCGGGTACTCGTCATGCTGTGCCTGCCTTTCTAATACGTTCAATAGGTACATGAACAATTCTGTCTTTTGTTAACAACCTTACCCTGTAGCCGTGAGGGGGAAGGTACTCTTCAATCCATCCAAAGTCTTCCGCAGGAAAGCCAAAGCCATCCTCAAAGCGGCAAACAATAAACTCATTAACCTCGTAAGGCCCAGTCGTGTAAGCAAAGCGTTCATACACTCTAGGTAGTCTCCTCTATTAATGAATAGTCACAGCTTCCATCGAAGTCATTGTCCATGAAATCTATTTCTATTAGGTCACGTTCTAGGTACTCTTCTAGTTCCTCACCTAAGGCTTCGGCTGCGTGCTCTTTAGCAATGTCTAAACGATTTGAGTCAAGGACATGATATAAAGCCTCTTCTAACTGTTTTATATGTTCTTGTTGTTGAGCTAGTTTTTGTGTGTGTGTTGTGTCCATAGTTTTTATACTCCCTATAGGTACATCGAACGAGTTGATTCCCAATTACGCTTGTAACTGCAATGGGACGGGCACCAAACCGAGACTTTGTTACAATCTCCCGACCAGATAACTGGCACAACTCATTCGAATTCTTTATATAGCGATCTTTTCTTTACCAGCAGTGGGGTAGCACCACTCCCCTATTAGGCCAGCAGCATCATAGTCTGTAACACGTTGTTCGAAGAAGTTCGTTAACGCATCACAAGCTATTAGCTCGTCTATCCAAGGAAGAGGGTTATCTTTAACCCCCCAGTTTCCTTTTAAGCCTAATTGGATTAGACGTCTATCGGCTATGTATCTAATATATTGTTTCATTTCTTTAGGGTGTAGCCCTTGAATACCTTCTGGACACGCTTTAAAGGCAGTGTCAATAAAGTAATCTTCTAGTGCAGCAGCTTCCCTAAACATCTCGTAAATCTCTTTCTTAAACTCATCGGTGACCACCTTAGGGTGCTCTTCAACAAACTTCCTAAAGAGAAGTATTATACCTTCAACGTGGAGGGCTTCGTCTTTAATAGACCACTCATTGATCTTACTTAGACCCATAAGCTTGCCGTGACGTTGAAAGTTTAGTAGCATGGCGAAAGCACCAAATAGGGCAATCCCCTCACTTATAACAGTTCGTGCAAGGGCTTTAGCTATACCCTTGTGAGACTTCATATCCATAACAGTCATGTTGTCCATACGAGTAGCTAGTTTCTCATACTCAAGGAACATACTGTACTGTTCTTCTGGTAACCCAATGGTGTCTGCAAATAGCGCATAAGCCCTTTGGTGGATACCTTCTCGTGCAGCGATGGACAATAACATCATCCTCACTTCGTTGTTCTTAAATGTTGGCATGAAGTGTTCTACATAACCAGAGGCGACTTCTGTGTCACTCTGTGTGAATGTCTTCATGATCTCGATAACCAGTTCCTTTTCAGGCTTAGTTACTGTACCGTCTTTCCACTGACGTAAATCTTCTGTTAAATCTACTTCTTGTTCGACCCAGTGTAGGCGTTCACTTATTTCAGCTAATTCCACGAACTCAGGATAGTGGAAGGGTTTATACGCTTTACTACGTTCTAGTAATGACATGTGTCTTTTCCTTTAAATACTCAATTGCTTTTAGCAAGAGCTCTTCTTTATCGTTAAACAACCCTAAGGCTGTGTTACACTTGTGGCATAGTACACCACGAATTTCATTTGTTGTATGGCAATGGTCTACAACCAAATACCGTGAATCTTTTCTTAATTCAAATGTCTCACAAATAGCACAAACACCGCCTTGTTTCTCAAGCATGTCTTCATACTGTTCATGCGTTATCCCGTATCTAGCCATTAACTGTTTAGGACGTGCAGAAACATGCCTACATTCCTTACACTTACCCTCGTACCCAGTCTTGTTATTAGGAGCTTTAAAGAACTCCTTCAACTTCTTAGGCTTGTGGCAAACAGAACAATATTTAACATCAGTACATTTAGGCATCTGCAAGTTCTACAAATTCAGGGTACTGAAAAGGCTTGTAGGCCTTAGTTCTTTCTAATAGTGACATATTAATAATCTCTGCCTTCTTGATTTACGAGAAACTTGCGTATAACTTTATCACATTTAGTACAAGTTACTGTAATTTCTTTACTTGTTGTCCATGGATGCCAAGACTTAGGTTCACTGTGTTTAGGTATGTGTGCTCCTAACAAACAAAGTATCTTGCTCCACATTATTCTATTCCTTCAAATGCTTTGACCCATAACTTACATAAGCCAGACCTGACAATATCGTCAGAGTCAAATTCTACGACACACACATGCTTAGAGAGGCCTTTGGAGCCTTCTACTAATTTCAGTAGTGTTCGTAATCCACCTGAGCCTTTACCATTAAGGTCAGATTGTGTTTCATCACCAGTGATAACTACTTTAGAGTACTTACCTTGTCTAGTGATGAAAGCTTTTAATTCACTTAAGGTGCAGTTCTGAGCTTCATCTAATATGATAAAAGCATTGTCAAATGACCTGCCTCTTATAGTGTCAAATGGCACAATTTCAATGTTACCATTCTTTAGCTGTGATTCTACTACCCCTCTTCCCAATAGCTGAGTTACAGTGTCCATAATAGGTTTCAACCAAGGCTCCATCTTTTCTTCCAACGTGCCGGGAAATAACCCTATAGTGTTACCAGTAGGTACAGCAGGACGTGTGATAACAATCTTATCAATGTGCTTATCGTCCTTTAGATAGTGACCTGCGAACATAGAACTAATGTAAGACTTACCAGTACCAGCAGGACCTATAGCAATCGTCATAAGGTAGTTCTGTATACCGTTGATGAACTGCTTCTGTTTCTCATTCATTGGCTGTGGTAGTGTTGTCGACCTATCTTTGTATTTACCCATTAGTTATCCTATCCTTGACAAGCAAGGCAGTCAGAGTCGTCTAAAGAGTCCACCAATGCTTTTCTCTCTACTTTGGTGTTCATGCTTTCAGACTGTCTAGCTGACGCTGTGCGTAGGTAGTACAATCCCTTTAATCCTTTTTTATACGCGTCCAGATGGACAGCGTTTAAGTAACACTTGTCTACGCCTGAGGGGAAGAATACATTGACGCTTTGTCCTTGACAAATATACGGTTGTCTATCTGCTGCGTGCTGTATGACCCATCGTTGGTCTAGCTCGAATGCTGTCTTAAACATCTCTTTTTCATGCTCTGACAAGAAGTCTAACTGTTGTACTGAACCCTCAGTAGCTACAATGTTGTTCCACGTGTCCTCATCGTTCTTCTTGTGTGCCTTCAAAACCTTCTCTAGGTAGGTATTCTTAATAAGATGACTACCCACACGAGTTCTGTGTACATAGGCGTTAGACTTAATAGGCTCTATAGAGGCTGAGGTTCCACACAGGATGCCACTGTTAGCATTAGGTGCTATCGCTAGCAGATGAGCATTCCTCACCCCCTTAACGTCAGGGCAGGCTCCACGGTCCTGTGCTAGCTGCTTAGTAGCTGTGACAGACTTCTCTTTAATCATTTTGAATATTCTTTTATTCAGCCCTTGTGCCATAACTGACTCCCACGGAAGACCTTTCTTCTGCAACAACGAGTGAAAACCCATTGCCCCTAGGCCTAGTGAGCGTTCTTGTGTAGCACTGTAACGAGCTTTACTTAGTTCATCTGGTGCATTGTCAACGAAGAACTGTAACACGTTATCAAGGAACGTAATCAAGTCTTTTACAATGTCCGTGTCTTTCCATTCATCATACTTCTCTAGGTTAAGAGAGGACAAGCAACATACGGCTGTACGGTCCTCTGATGTTGGTAGATGTATCTCGTTACATAGGTTAGAGCCGTGTATCCTTAAGCCCTTCTTTTGCATACTGAGGGGTAAACCTCTGTTAGCTTCGTCTATGAAGTTGATATAAGGCTCTCCTGTACGGTAACGTATCTCAAGTAAACGCTCCCACAGTTCTCTAGCACGGACAGTCTCTCGTACTTCACCTGTATGTGGGCACACTAAGTCCCAGCTTGTATTCTCAAATACTCGTGCCATGAACTCATCTGTGACGTTGACTGCATTGTGTATGTTAAAACACTTAGCATTTATGTCACCACCAGTGGGCACACGTATGTTAATAAATTCTATTATGTCAGGACTAGAGATATCGAGGTAAGCTGCATAGCTTCCTTTTCTAGTTTTACCTTGACGGTAGGCCACCATATCTGCATCCATAGTCTTAAGGAACGGAAGAGGGCCGGGTGCAACACCTGACACTGATCTTACATCGTGCCAATGTCCACCTACTCCACCACCTTTAACAGACAACCAGCGTGTCTCAGTTGTGTGTGCTAACAAACCTTCTAGGGTGTCAGGTACATACGTAAGGAAACAGCTTATGGGTAAGCCTTTAGTGTCGTTCTTCTTGTCCCCAGATGGTGCATTAGAGAGCACAGGGGATGCGTACATGAACCAGCGCTTAGAAGCATAGTCATATATCCTTTGGGCTAGTTCCTTATCTCCAGCGCAAAAGGCTATGGCTGGGCGTGCTAGAGCTTCTTGAGGGTCGTCCTCACTTGCTAGCATATAATACTTCTTGATAAGGGATAAGCCTTGGTCAGTGAATAGGTTGTTCCTTTCGGAATCAATGTCGATTGTTACCTTTGTCATGTTAGGGTTTGTGTCCTGTTCGGGTGGCACGTGTGAGATTGTTCATTACTCACATTCTCTCCTCCTTGATAGCCCGAAAGCTGGGAGTTCCCACTCCAAGAGAGTCTTTAGTTTAGATGAACGCGCCTTAATTCTTTTTATTATTCTTATTACTAATTGATTTAGCTTCTTTTTTACAACCTCTGCTGCAATAATGCTCATTGCGATCCGCTTGGAAGGAAGCATAGCACTTAGGGTTAGCACATTTTCTTATGTGAAAGCTCATTAAATTTCCTTTATTATCGTTGCTGTTGGACTAATGTTGAGGCATCAAAGATTATGTTACTTCGTACACCCCATAGTTTTCTTCCGCTAGGCAGTAGCTCAGGTTCTACCCAACAACGAACAGCCTTGTTGCCGCGTGTATGATAGTACTCCTGTACCTTCTTAGCTAACTCTTTAGCAGCTTGTTGGTCGCCTGTGTAATCACGTGGTGCTCTTTGCACCGAAACCTTTGAATCTGGCATTCTCTCCCCTTAATATCTGTTTAAACGCTTTAAAAGCAGCATAGACACCATCTGGTTCTAACATAGCCATCTCACAGTTCTCTATAAAGTCTGGATTGTTCATGTCTAACCAGTGCTCAACCTCTACTCTAATATCTTCATTGGGAGAAAAACTGTCTATAAGCGCCCTGTCTAAGGTAGCTCTGTGCAGTCTTAGTTCCCCTTCGATACTATAGTGAGGAGTTCCAGCTTTACGAAAGAAGCCTGTCTTAGCCAATCGTATCAGCGACAATCTCTTTCTCAACTCTCTCCTCAGTTTCGGTGGTAGCTCGCTCACTTGTTGCGCTATCTCTTTCTTCTTCTTCCGATGGTATGTTCCTTGTAACCATATCCAAATATTCATCACGTCTCTCAAACATACACATTTCTATTGTTTCTTGTACAGTTATACCAAGGTGGTCTGCCAACTCTTTGAACTTTGTTAGTTCGTGAACTTCTATTTGATGTTCTATGTCTGCGTATACCTTAGTCACCGTCGTAAGTACTCCTCGTCTCGTTCTACTCGACTTTTATAGTCCTATTATACCTTACTTATTCTGGGAAGTCAAGCTTTAAATCTTCAATCTCTTTGTGAAGCTCATTGAACCGATCCCAAGCTATTAAATTACCTTTTAATGTGCTATCTTCCTTATAGGCAGACATAGCAGAATTAAAGGCACCTAGCAATCTTAATAATTCTTCCGCACTCATCTTACTTCTCCTCTGTGAACCAATGTTTAGGGAAGGTATCCCCTACATGATAAGGGAACCCATTCTTGTCTGCCCAGTCTGAATACCTATTGGCTTTAGTCTTATTAGACAAATAGTTGTCTTGCATGAACCATAGACGTATATCTAAGTCTGGGTGTGAATTCTTAACTGCTCGCATCTTCTTCCGATCAGCAGGTTTAAAATAGCCTTTCACCTCGATATATATGTCTCCGATGACAAAGTCGGGGGTGTAGTTAGCTATGTAGGTGTAGGGTATCTTACAAGGTTCGTACTTGAAGCGAACTTTTCTACCACGCAAGAGTCTTGCAATGGTTTTCTCAAATCCGCTTCTGTACTTATTCCTTGTCAAAGTTAGATACCCTACTCCAATGTCTTAAATATCGTTACCTAAGAAAGTTGTACCAACAACGCTGCTGGCACAGCTAATTAGGCTGCGATTGAAGCAAGTTCAGCACTAACAGCACTGTAAAGGTCAGACAACTCGAAAGTTGCACCGTTGCTCAAAGTGATAGTAGAGCGGTGGTTTTTCTTACCCAAACGGTTGCTAGGTACAACAGAAGCAATGTCTTCTAGGGCAACTGATACAGGACCAGTTTTGATAGAGCCGTTAGAAGCAAGCTTATATACGCGAGTGAACTCAGTCATAGTTTTAGCGTTATCGTTTTCGATGTTAATTGTAGGCATGGTAATAGTTTCCTTTTTAAAATAAACACACCCAACATTGAGTATGTTTTCGGCAGTGGTTTGGTTAAATAATCTCCTCCACCCTAGGAGTATCGAGTACAGTGGTAAGATACTTTATACCATTACTGTACTTGAATTTGCGTAGGCCAGCACCGTTATTGGCGTCAGCCCAACATAGTTCTTTGAAGCGACAATACCCACAGTTGGTATTTAGAGACATATTCCCAGCTTTACCCATGGGGGCAACGGGATAACATTTCTCTTCTGGTGGTGTGTCTTTCTCCAACATCGTTCTTATATGTGCGATCCGAGTAGGGGGATGGATCATGTCGATCTGATCGATCTTTAACAAAGCTAGTTGACCCGTCTCTTTATTCATTGCCAAAAACGCGCCATACGGAGACTCGTCAGCAAAACAATAAGAACTTATTTGGGCAATATACCCAAAGGGATCATCATGGTGAAGGGTCCCCTTCTCAAACTTCTGGAATGCAAACTTAGAGGTTGACTTAACGTCCACAGTAATACCGTTGATCTTGCAATCACGATGCCCTATAACGCCGTCGATCTCAACTTCTCCTTGTTCACCTTCCACCGTATACCCAGCCTCCTTAACAAACAGGAGAACTAATTCTTCTATAATATCCCCGTACATAAACTTAATTGCTGTATCAGGGTCAATACGTCTTTGCTCTTCATCCCCTTCTTGTGGTTCAGCAGTTAGTTCGTAGTAGAGTTTACGATCTCTTGTACCTAACTTTGAAACACGTAGCGTGGGGGCATCCCAACTTTGGATAGTCGCTAAACGATCCGTAACTACTTTACCAATGTTCTCTTTAAAAGCAGTTATGTTTTCTTCTGAAACAATGTGCTCTTTATCGAACAGAGCATGTATATCGGGGATTAACTTATCGAGTTCTTTTCCAGTACTCATATTAACCTTTCAATGTGAGTGTTGATTGGCGGTTAGGTACAACACTCAAAACCTATTTGGAGGTCTACCGCAAACTGTTTATAAGAGACTACTCGTCAAAGATATCAGGGTTAGTAGCACCGACGGTTGCTTTTGCTTTAGCCTTACTAGCTTTCTTAGTAGTAGGCTCTTTTAAAGGAGTCTCTTCTACTTCACCGTCGTCGGCTACTTCTTCTTCTTTAGCACCTGCACCTTGCTCTAGGTAATCATTAATGTTAAAGCCATCCTTGTTCATTTCAAGGTCAGGGTCAACAATATTATCTGGATTGTAAGCTACCAAATCCTTCACTTGTGTTTTGAAGAATGTAGTGCCAACACCACCACCGCCTGCTTCGTACCAATACGTAGCGAACTTAACGAGTACAACAGAACCGTTACCAATAAGAATGTTCTTAGGGATAGGGTTTTGCATCTCATCTACGACAGATGGGCGTACTTCATCGGCAGTCTTGCCTTCTTTTACTTTTCTTTTAATAACAACGAAGGGTTTAGGGATGGAGTCATTAGCATCTCTGACGTTAAGACCCATTTCCTTAGCTTTCTCTAACTGATCTCCTTCGAGTGTTAAGCTAATTCCGAAGAATGGATCAGCGTTAAATTTCTTAACAGCACTCATGTTAGGAGTGTGTACAGAAGCGTAATATGCTTCACCTTCTAAAACGCAATTGAAGCGTTCATTCTCTGGTATTAATTCAAATTCTTTCTTATTCATGTTATTTTGTTTTCCTTTTTCTTTTCGGATATCTTTCGTATCCTTTTACTCTATATGTACAACATAATAGCACAGTTTGGTGCAAGAGTCAAGAAAAAGTTTAGAGTTTATTAGTCAGTAGTAGTGTGGAGCGGAGTGCCAGTCACCCATTCCCATGTAGTAAAGTCTGTTGGGTTAGTAGCTCTGCCCGTTCCTCATTAGTTAATGTTCTAGTAGGTCGAGTGCCCTCTGCACGGATTGGTGCTTGTCCTAACCCTCGTGGTGCTCTAGGTGGAGCTTGTTGAGGTATCTGTCCATAAGGTCCTCGTGGAGGTGCTCCCCTAACAACACGAGGGTTTTCGTCATGCGTAATTTCTACTTCTTCTTCGTACACTTCACCTCCCCCTTCGTTTCCCCCTAGCACTGCTTTGTCTGTGAGTTTAAGACCTGTTAGTTCAAAGCCTTTGGTGTTAGTCTTTTCTGGCCCAGTTGTGTTAAGGGTTATCTCTTTTCTGATTTCATCGTCTGTTAAGAACTCATTATTCTGAACAATGTGTTGCAAGACATACATCAACTCGTCTTGCTCCATCTGAAACCCATCCCTTGTGAATTGAAAGGCTCTAAACAAGGTATTGATAGCGTTTGTTGTATAGTTGTTCACTCGTCCCATCTTTGAGAAGGTGTCAAGATCAAAGGAAAAGCCCCCATCTTGTACACTATAATAGTGCATATTAAATGTAAAGTCAAAGCCACTAAGCATTTTATTAGGAGTACCACAGTCTCGTGTGATAAAGCTTAGGTAAGGTTGACGCTTAGTACCAAACTTATATATAAAAGTCTCGTTCCTTGTGATGTTCTCGTCAGTAAAGATAGACAACGGTTGTAAAAACTTAGTCTTAAACTCCACACAGGCATCTTCTGATCTAAAGAATATATCAACATCATTGACAGGCAAGTCAGTGAAAATACTTCTGAAAAGCCCACCAGCAAAGTACGTATTCTGTAGGAGGAAGCATGATAGTTCATCTGCCTCTTTCTTACCGTAGTGTTTCTCTAATTCAATAGAGAACTTCTTTAAGTTAGACTGACAGAACTGTATGGCCTTGTCAATCTTTGCTTGGTGCTCAGGTAATACATCCATTGGTTTGGTTCCTTTTGAATATCTTTGTTAATGTTTCTTCTATTTCAGGGACACAGTAGACATCTAAGAAGCCCACTATGAAGTTTAGCTCGTACGTGTACACACTTAAGTCAGGTACAACAACTTTAGCCCCAGCAGGCGGTGAGGGGATGTGGGGTAGCTCTTGTCTCTGATTACGTCTCTTCCAAATGCGATCTAAAATCTCTTTTAATTCTTTAATGTCCTCGCTATACGCTAGTACTCTCTTCATCTGTCCCATGTCGTCGTACCTCCTCTAACGCACATTTAATTGCCCACATAGCCCTCCCTACACAGACACCTTCACCGTTCCTAAAGTTACCAACTTCCATACCAAGTGCTAGGACGTCATTCTGGAAGCTCTTCTCAGCCTCTATACAACGGTGTAGATGTGATATGTCATCTTCCAAGCGTTTTACATCTAACTTTAAACTCTCAATTTCTTTAGACATTATTAATCTCCATTTTTGGGGCAAGTATCACAAATCTCTTGCTCGTTATCTTCTGTTTCAAACCAGTCCCCACAAGTAGGGCATTGTCTAATTGGCATCTACCTTCTCCTTTATGACTTCAAAATCTACTGGTGTATAGTCAACCTGCTCCACACACACACTTACGTAGCGTTCATCGAGAACTTCTACTTCTTGCTCAAAAGAGCGTGGGCTTTCCCAACGGGTTACTCTATTGCCGTGTAGGTGTCCGTGAACGTTAGCCTTCCACCTAGCTAAGCTACCTTCGTGAATTGGTATGTGTGTGAACACGTAATTGTCTCGAACGTAACAGCCTAGGATGCGCTTAAAGTGTTGCCGATACCGACCTTCACTAAACCTGTCATGGTTACCTCGCACAAGATACTTTGTACCGTTAAGCTGTGGCATAATTGCATCAAATGCTTGACCAGAAAATGCTACATCACCTAGAAATATTACTAAGTCCCCCTCACCAACAACAGAATTATGATTTGTGATGATGGTGTTGTGCATCTCGTCAAGCGAACTAAAGGGGCGTAAAGGGCTGCCGTCGTTAAGTTTAAAGGTGTCGAACGTAGCGCTGTGCCCCAAATGATGATCGCTGATCGTGAATACTTTACTCATGTCGTCGTTCCTCCTCTAAAGACGTTACCTTTAACGTCGCTATGCTCCTTTACACTACTGTATGTCAATTAGTGCACATTTGCCCATGTTCTCCCCACAAGGTAGTCTCCGTCAAGAGGACAATTGCTTTCAAAGATTTCACCAGCCTTTTTTATAGCCCTAACACAAGCTTGCCCAACTGCATCACCATGCTCAATACGTGTTTCAATACACCACTCATCATGCACAAAGGCACACTGTTTAAATTCTATTCCTTGAGCATGTAAATCATCGTGGTAAAAGCACATAGCGGCTTTCATAATGACTGCTTCAAAGCCTTGTAGGTACAAACTCATAGCCAAGTGCTCACTAGGTATCCAAAGCTTACGCCCGTCAATACCTATTAAGAACCCTTGCTTAGCAGCGTCAGGTATCTCTTCTTGCTTTAATCTCTTAAGGGCTGGTGTTCTATTCAAGAATTGCTCCTTGACACGAAAGCCTTTAATGATAGTAGCAACTAATTTCTGTGTAGCCTTACGCTTCTTCTTTCGTAAGCTGTACATAATGTACTCTAACATGGGCTTACCCCATATCTTACGCTTTCTAGCAAAGGCAAACAGTTCTTCGTACTCCTCAGGTGTTACCCCAACGAGAGTACCAATCTTCTCATCCCCTGCGCCTAGTAGCCAAGCATATATGAATGTCTTAGCCTTAGGTCTAAATTTCTTTATTACAGCTTCACTAGCACCCATAGGGATGATACCAGCAGCGAACCCGTTAACAACGTGAATATCAGTTTCCAGTAAAGCTTTCGTATACTTAGGGTCATTCATATAGTGCGCTAAGGCACGTAACTGAATACCGCTTGCGTCAGCACCCACAATACATAGATCAGAATTAGGAGCACTCCAACACGCTCTAGATTCCCAACCATATTTACCTTCCAACCCTTTAAGCGGATTTCCTTTGCCATCAATGATAACACGTGCAATGTTAGCCATATTGTCATTGTAGTGAGAGCACCTATGAGTACCAGCGCCAATTGGGTTAATACGTCCGTGAACTCGACCATCTTCTTCTACCAATTCAAGCCATTTGCTTGCCTTCTGTTGACGATCAGCTACGATATTGTAGTTCCCTAAATACTTAAGTTCAGTTAGGTCAGGATTCTCTATAAGGAGGATTTCAATAGCCTCTGCTAGTGTGTCCTTGTCTGTCGCTGGGTTACCCTTAGGAGTGAACTTACGTGGGTTCCACCCAATAGATAACAGCCTCTCTGCTATTTGCTTAGAGGACTTGGGGTTAAAGGTTTCAAGAGCGAATAGATTATACGTCTCCATCTTACCACTAACAGCTTCAATTCTTAAGTTAGGTTGTGTCCTATACTGTTCGAGTATACGAGCACTCACCGCACCCATGGTCTTATCTTTGTTATACCTTACCTCAAACTCCCTCACCAACTTAGGTACAGGGGGGAAGATGTCTTGTAACTTGACATACATTTCGTCGAGGATCGTCGTAGAGGCCTTTAAAAGCTCTTTGGCGCAGTCTTGATCTAAATAGAACCCATTGCGCTCCTGTTGCGCTAATAGCCACGCTACCTTATGTTCTAAGCGGATGCACCTTGTAGAGAAGCCCTTGCCCTCTAGGAGCAACTTATCATAGACTAAGTGATTTAGTTCCACATCGTCTACACAGTACTCAAGCATCTCCTCAGTGAACTGGGACCAATCATTAAACACTGTCTTAGGGTGACCTAATCGCAATCCCCAAGCCTCAAGACTATGACCACCTAAACGGTTATCCGTAGACATCCTTCTCATTTGTTCTTTAAAAGGAGACACAGGACGGTATAAGCGTGATAGTACGAGTGTGTCAATAACCTGTGCGTAGTGTATATTAGTACCGAGTAATTTGTTAATCCACCAAACATCATAGGCCAAAAAATTATGCCCAATCCAAGTACCTACTTCGTCTACAAACTTAATGAACTCATCTTTAAAGTCATCATGCCCAGACAAGGGTCCTTTAGGACGGAACTTAAATATCTCACCCGTATCAATATCCTTACAAACTATACACCATATCTTAGTGGGTGTTAAAGAATTTGCCTCTATATCGGCTATAACTGTTCTTTTGGTTTTTCCCATTTGTTAATTTTCATCATCATCTCTTCAACGGTATCTTTTATATCACCAACGCCAAAGATATCGTCTACTGTTTCTTCTTCAAGAAGGTGTACCGCCTCGACAACTGTACCGTGTATGCTCTCAAAAGTCTCTATGCAGCTTGCTATGAGTTTTGCCTGATCCTGTATTATTACCTCTAAGAACTTTGGGTCGACGTTCCTTTTCTTCTCAACGACTTGCTCTTCCTTTGGCTCCTCGTAAGGACGATCCTCTGGTTCTTCTTCTATAGGATTAGGCATCTCATCCCACCAATCGCCGCCGTATGCTGGATGGGTCATTAGTCTATTTCTCGGTCTGTGTCTTGGATTTGGCATAATCTTCTCTCGTAGGTTAGGGGTTAATCGTCGAATTTAACTTCTCGTTCTTCATTTTGTTTCTCCATCATTAGGTCCATATCCATTTCAGACATACGACCAGTTATATTATCGTAGTAAAGGTGAGAGGCGATGCCAGCAGCACCGTACCTATTCTCTTCCACAATAAACTCTGTGGTGTTAGAGATTACTTCATCAGTGTTTAACTTGTCCCGTTGTAAGCTGTACAGACGGTCACACAATTGAACTGGTGCACGTGAGCCTCTAGTCTTACCGTCGTCATTAACGTGTATGACAACACCAAGGTAGATGTTAAGGGAGGTGGTCATTTGCTTAAGGTCGGCAAACAATTTATCCAAGAACTTCCTCTCGTCCATATTCTCTGAGGTATATGCTAACATAGACGCATGGTCAAGGAAGATATACTTACAGTCGTGTGCCTTAACAAAGTACATGATCTTATTGAAGATGTTCTCTGCTGTACGCTCGTCTTGTGGATCGAATATCATAATCCTATCGTCTTCACTAATGTCACCGTGAGCTTCTTTTAACTCATCCCAATCAATCTTTGCATTAGGTCTGTCTATAGGTTGGTTCATACGAATACCGCAAAGCTTTAAACCAATCTCTCTAGCAGTATTCTCAAGAAAGATAACACCTACGTTGTGAGGGGAGGTATCTCTTATGTGCATGACAAGCTCACTAAGCACTGTAGTTTTACCAATCTTAGGATGGGCCTTAAAGACGTCCATCTTACCAGTAATCATACCCTCGCACATCTTATTCACACCCTCCCAAGGGAAGGGAACAATCGTGTTCAGTTCAACTCTGGTCATATCATCCCAAAGGGATTGGAAGGTACGTACTCCTTTAGGGACAAACCTCTCAGCTTTCCACCAAAGGCTAGTGAACTCTTTGCTTTTGTTCTTCTTAGAGTAATCAGAAGCATCTTTCAACTCCCACTCACCCTCATCATTCTTAACTGCGTCAGGGAAACGCATAATCTTTACTTTAAAGGGAAAGAGTTTAGCTACATTTTCTGCTGTCTCTTTGCCTATTGCATCCCCATCAAAGGATAGGATGATTGTATCAAAACTGTTTATATATTCCCAGTGCTTCTTACATTCTCGTAACGCACTGTTACCTGCTCCAAAATTCAAGGATATGACTGGAGGCTCAATACCTTTAGAGGTAACCTTGAGCATCTGATAAGCGGCTAGGGCATCTTCTTCCCCCTCAGTAATGGTAATAAACTTACCACCTCTAGGGAAGGCTTTCATACCAAACATCTGGCCTTTTGCTATATCACCAATGATCTTCATTTTCTTCGGGTTAGTTTGTTTAACCTTCTGGGCAGTGAACTCACCGTCTTTGTCAAATAGGGGAAAAGAGTAGCCGTAGTAAACGCCATCATAAAATAGCTTCTCTACACCGTACTTTTCCGCAGTTTCCTGTGATATGTTTCTTTCCTCAATAGGAGAGATTATACCACGGGTAAACTTTACCTGTTGTGTCTTTTGGGAAGGGTTACGTATGTGGGCAACGTTGCCTAGTGTCATAAGTTCTTCCAAAATTTCTTTATTCTTGTGTTGCTTCTCGCACTTGTGACAGTGAGAGTGTGGTTTGGGGTCTTCCCAATATATTGACAAACTTGTCGTCCCGCCGCAATCAGGGCAGCTAAGATCGTGTTTGTTTCTTACTTCTTCTTGAGGCAATAATTCCTACCTTTCGTTGTTCTATACTCTAACACAAATAGACAGTAATAGCAAGAAGTTTCTTTTATTTCTTCTAAGCCTTTACAGTTATTAGTTCTTCTACTTTTCCTGTCTTGTCATTGAGGACTGCGCATGATAGTATCTTAGTCCTTGAGCAATTTGTGTTAACATTAATTCTATTTGTTTTAACCTGAATCTTCTTATTAGAGCCAATAGTCCCGTGGACAATCATCTTAGGGTAAACTCTGTTGGACTCAGTAAAACGTTGTGTCATGTACATAAAAGCATTTATATTTTGTTCATCAAAAGTCTCCTTCAATGGATCGACACCTGACGGTACAATAAAGTACTTGTTAGTTTCAAAGTATTTCATAGTATTCTTTGATAACCATTTCATGTCACTAACTATTCTGAGACAAGCAAGTGGACACGTTCTAGGCTTGTACCCTATTATTCCAACTGGGTCACGGTATGATTTAATAAAGTTCTGCCCTAACTTACTTATATGAAAAGCTTTTCTATTTGTAAGCAATTTGTGTTCATTCTTTCCTCGTAGAATAACTACTTGGTCCTTCAAGATAGCATCGACATCTCGGATATAGTCAATCATATCTCTACCAGAAGGCTCACATGGATGAATATAATTACCCATGATTACAATCGTGTCGTTCTCAGCAAAGGGTAGGTGAGAAGGGTTGTGCTGTATTTTCTCAATCATCTTAGCCAATAAGTCTACTTGTCCCTCTGGGTCACCAATAACATAGATCAAGTCTGTGCTAGGGTCTATTGAAAGTGGGGGTTTACTGTGAATCATCGTAGGCAAGCTCCTCGTCTTGTATTGATTGTTCCGCCAAATCCTCGATGTGGTATTCGACGCATTCCATGAAGTCAGTGTAATAAGGGTAAATAAAATTAGCAAATACGTCCTCCCCATATGTCTCTTCACAATGTGTTTTAAAGCCTTCTCGCATCCATTGCTGGAACTCTTCGAGGGACTTAAATTGTTTTGTTGTTTCTTGTGTCATCGTTGTTAACCTCTTCCTACTGTTCCCCCTCGGCCTCTAGTATTTACTAGGCGGGTAGGAGGTCCTCCATGCATACGCATTACTTGTGCATACGGGGTGCCGACAAACCTCTTGATCTTAGGCTGGTAATCCTCAACCCATGTGGGGGCTTCTCTGTTTGTGTAATCATGGGGAATGTTCCCTCCTTTAACATAGTAATTTCTATAGCTATGAAGAGGGGATACTTTGTTCTTGTCTTTAACAGGCTTCATCCCATGACTTAATTTGTATTTCTTTGGCATTATTATGGGGGGTTGAATCATTTTAGCATTCTTGCCCACGGTAGCAGGGAATGGAGATTTACGTAAAACCTCTCGATATGTCTCACAAACATGTTTTTTACCAAATCTATGCTCATACTCGTCTAACAGCGCTTCAAAAAGACTGTACACCCAATTATATGTCTGAGGTTGTCTTGCTGCCCAATTAATAACTGGAGAGTCGTTGTTGGTTGCGCGTAGTAGGTTCAACTCGTCTGCTGCACCTGACCTGATATAGATACGCTGGACAGTACACAGAATTTGAGCTGTCTCAAAACACATCCTTACAACGTGTCTGTCATAATAAGCTTGAGCGCACAGCACGGGGTCTTTATCTAAATAAAATATATTCACGGTGTATGTGTCCTTTCCTTTGAATTAAAATTGGAATCCTTTGGTTTGACTGTACGATTAGTCAGATGTTAGTCTGGCGATACTAACGGCTTATGCACAGAACTAGGAGCGATTGCCTTTCTCCTTGCGTCTTCGTCTACCCCACCCTGAAAGCTTCTATACTTTTGCTTTCTATAAGGTCACAAGACGTCACATCACCGCGAAGGGATGATAGTTCTCGATCACTATTTGAACCTACAAAGGTTACCGCTTACTGGCTTGAGACTTAACAATTACATCACACACTACTTACCCCTTTTGCTTTCACACATCAGGGCTGTGCTTTCATTGCGAAGACTAAACTTTTATTTTGTTTCGTCGTTTCCACTGCTCTAGGATTTCAACTCGTCTCCAAAGAGACTTGCCTACTCCCCATAAGCGTTCAACCTTCTCTTCGTTAGCGTGCTCTTTATACACACCACTATACGTGAACATATAAGACTGTAACTTAGCCTCGAAAATTCGAGCGTCAGTTTCCCACTTATCTGCAAGGTCACGAAGACCTCTTTTATCTAAAGTACGGAAGTCTATAAACTCACGTTTGTATTTCTTCCTTGGTTTGTGTTGGTGATGATGACTCTTTTCTTTTGGCATCGTGTTTCCTTTTTAGTTGTTGTAGTCGTTGGTTTACAACCTCAGAGCGCCAAGAGTATTTTCTTTCAGAGTTAACTGCCACTAGAGATGCTTTAGTTTCAGGATGCATTAAGATATACATCCATCCCTTACTAACGCTACCCTCTAGAGGAACTACCTCTCTTTTATAGAAAGACCCGTTGCCTTCTAAGGCGTCTAGTCGTGCAAGAGTAGCTAGAGTTACCTCAAACACCTCCCCTATTACAGGGCGGTATATAGAGCGTCGAGTTACTTGAGCACTTGGTAAGTCTGTCATCGGTTTGATGCACTTACATACAGCAGGGTAATTTCCAAAGCTAACCATACGGTATCTTTTACTAGTGGTCGCAGTACCTATAAATTTAGAATTTGCCAAAAGAAGACTGTTGCCAAAGCCCTTCATAAGAGAACCATACACAAACACAGTGATCTTTTCCTCTACCTCATCGTCTGCATCCCAAGGAATACCCTTCTTCTCAGCTTCGGCGTCTTTAGGGGGAAGACCTTCTACGTCCTCCATACTTATAAAATCTTTGCCCATTAGTGAGTTACCTTTCCTCTTTCTTGGGTTTCTTCGTACTCTTCATACATATCAAGTTCGTAGTCAGTATCTTGCATGACAATGTTTTCAGCTAAATCTTGCAACATGTTGAACGACTGTTCCAAATTCTCATTGTACCAGTTAAACCTGTCTTGAGCAGGCATAATATAGAACTCTTGGATAGTAACTCCTCCATAGTCATCGTCTATAGCGTCAACGGTTTCTCCGTATCTGAATTCCGCGTCAACGGTATCCTCACCAAAAGAGACGGGGGTAAAGAGGTCTTTAGTCGTAGCTTTAGCCTTGGTTGGCGAGTTTTTGGAAGTGTTCTCGTCTTTTTTTTCGTCTAATGCTACTACGTTCGAAGGCTTTTCTCCAGTACCTTGCTGCTGCTTTTTTTCAGCGACAGTTAACACCAAAGTATCCTTGTCATACTCACAAGCAGGGATAGCATAGTACTTCTTGTCTGTGTTGAAAGTACCCCAAGAGTGTCCATCAGTAAGCCAAACCTCAACCTTGACAATTTTCTTGTGTTCGTTTTCGAACTCTATAACCGCACAAGTTGTTTTCAACTCTACAATTTTACCCTCTGCCCAAAAAGCTTCGTCAGTTTGGCTGTAAACCCAAGCATCTTCACCAACGGTGACTTCTGAGCCTAAGAATATTGCAGTTTTACCATCCGTACCTTTGGTAGTGGGCGTGGTGACAGTGGTTTTAGTGCGGTTAAATCCGTTAACAGCCCCACCAGTTCCCCCATAAGCGTTCCTCGTCGTCGAGGCTGCTTTGTTCGTACGGTACCCGTCTTGAAAAGAATAGTTATTACTTACCCAGCAACCATTCCTCTCAGAACCAGCAGATTCATTGATCTTAATAACCTTACCCTTACCATACATGAAGCATAGTTTAGAGTGTGTCCCAATATAGTCTTGTATTATATGTTGAAACGCTGGAGTACGTACCAAACTAGGTGTTTTTGCTAGTATGGGTTTCAAAACAGTACGATTGAAACATTGTGTGTCACTCTCACCTTTAAGACGCATAGAAGTATTATTAACAGTGCCGTTGTGCATAAAATACATATCAACACCGTGTTTCTTCTTGTCTAATATCTTAAAGGGGTGACATTGAGCATCAACAACAGCTCCTACCGTCCTGAAACGATAGTGAATTACTGCATCAAAAGGTTTAAGGTTTTCAAAGATTTTGATGATATCATCTTCACCTAGTCCAACCATTTTCCTAGCGATGAGCTTATCACGTTCAGGATGATAGTACATGAAACCAAATCCATCTGGATTATTGTCAAAAGCACATCGAATGTCTTCCTCCTTAAAACCTACACCAGCAGGCTTATGGATAATAACACACATTTATTTTCTCCTTTATTTTATGTTTATAGGTCTATGTGGAATGAAGCGTGTGTGTACCTCTTAGGATTTAGTGACCAAGTTAGTCCCGTACACATGAGCGAGTTTGTTTTGTCCTTTAATTTTATCACGAGTATGCCCAATATATTTACGTGAGCCTAACCATTTAATCATACAAGGGTAGTCTTTTTTATTCTCTTTTTGCAAGAGAAATTCTACGAAATCATAGACAGTAATCTGTTGTGCACCTGCTACTCTACAAAAGTGAACAAGAGCGTCGCAGAATTCAATCTTTCTCAACACGTTATTACGATTGTTAGAGGACTTAAAGATACGTACTTCTACAGTTTTGTCAATAGTTTGTACATTGATAGCACTTCTAGGTAAGTGGTCTGTCTTGCCATTCATATTAATACGATTAGCAATCGCTACAGATTGGTCAATACCCTTTTTGTTCTTGCCTTTCAGCTTGAACCTTGCACAATACTGATTCTCTCCTCTACCTGCTAAGTCATTAACAAAGTCTTGTGTTTGAGGTGCGTTGATAAAAGTTATGAACTTGCCTAGTGTAAGTCTTGTAAAGGCAGCCTTATCCACATGAACATGGATGCCACATTGAGGGGGCGCGATTACTCTTTTATGAAAGGCATTCTTCTCGTTAAAGAAATGGTCGTCAAACATTTTCTTATGCCAGCCAAGAGTAGCGGGGATAGTTACAATCTCTAAGCCATAAGAAGGGTTACCCCTCTCATCAGTTTCAATAGAACGATCTGATTTGACAATCATGTGGTCACCAAAGGGGGTATTAGCCATGTCTCTGATGATCTCCATTCGGTCAGTATCATTCCCCTTCCTTGGGGTATACTCTACCTCTACTCCTAAGAATACGGGACGCTCGGAAGGATTAGTCTTAGGTAGCTTTAACATTTTTATTTTGCCCATTAGAAGCCTACCTTCTTTTTCACCGAAGTCACCTCTATGGTACTTGTCCATTAACTTAGCCTTCTCCTTGTTGTACTCACGTAGCCTCGCCTTTAACTTCTCTTCTTTAGCGCCAAAGGTGTGTGTTTCAGCCTCAGTCATGAGGAATGAGCGTTTAAAGTCAGGTACTTTCGCCATATAATTAAGCATGAACCCGTCGTTATTCTTATTCTTCCTGTTACGTTGGACAGCATCTTGTGCCTGTACCCTAATAGACATTTCAACAGGGAAGTTATAGGTCAGGCCTATTACCGAGAAGCGCCTAGAGTTACGCTCCATTTCCCCTACAGGCCCAGTTGGGTCAGCAATTCGTATTCCTCCACCATAGTTGATAGCCATGGAGGGACGACTTTCAACACCAGTTCTTGCAGTAGCGTCTCGTACATTCTTAGAAAAGTCTCTGTACCCTTCTTGAGTGAGTAACCAGCCTTGAAGGAAGTCTGCATCATCGGGCACAGGTAAGTAGAACCTTGTTTTAGCTAGAGGAGCATTAGTAGGAAAATGCACATGCTTTATATCACCACTCTCTCTAAGGAATTGTACTAAGTTCTCAGCCAAATGGTGCTTAAACCCATCGTAAATTTCTTGAGAGAAGTTATCCCCTGTCTCAGTGAGGACAAAACCAATACGTTGACAGTATGTATCAAATATAGAGTGTATCGCTCTGGACAACCTAGTACCGTCTACAGCGCACTTAATGATAGTAAGGTCTAGTGGTACGTAGATACCCGCATTTGCTACCTTGAAGAACTTACCCTTAGCCCATTCAACAGCTTTTTTATCTCCTTCCAATGCTCGCGCTATTAGTGCCCTATCGGAGCCACGATTGTTCAAACTAACAACACACGTACTGTCGCTCTTAACAAAGACACCCGTACTAAGTAGGATAGAATTGTCTTTCCTAATGTTCTTACCTGTTTCGCTATCCTTAACGTATAAGGTCCCCCCTTTTTTACTGTCGTAGTACCCTCTGTGAATGAAGGGGTGCATGAGAAAGTTAGATGCCCCTAGTGTATCTCTGTTATTGTTATTGACTAACTCAGAGTCACGATTACGAAGTTGTTGTAATACCTCATCAAAGAGGTGGCTCTTATCTAAACTCCTCTGAGCAATATCAGCAGGGGGCTTAAGCATAAGTTCTTTTAAATAGTTGGGTAGTTCAGGCATTTTTTCCTCCAAAATGGTTAGTTTGATTTGAATACCCCATGATCTGTTATGAGGATTACGTGTTATTCTTTGTTCGGCACGTGTAATTGTACCATGCTTCTCTTTTAGTTCTTGTATACGTGCTTGTACAAGATGACTTAAAGCATGTTCAGGGTTATCTAAACGATCCCCAACCGTAGCAAAAGGAACTTCTAAATAGTCTGTTAATTCTTTGTGGACTTTGGTTTCTTCTGTTGTTTCTTCATCAAACCCTTGATGACCAAGATACGCTCCCCATGCTCTTTCATTCACCTCTTGTTGACGCATTTGATGTCGAACCTCATTAGCAACTCGTTCACGCGCCTCTCTTCGTGTAATATGTGGTGTCGTCAATAGTATGTGTTCAACTCGACGATCTAACTCATTTGCAGTAACACCAGTTGTTTGTTGTTGTAGTCGAGCTATTCTTGCCTCAACTTCTTCCATCAACATACCTCGTTGTGCACCAGCTCGTTGTGCTACTGCATCATATGCTTGACGGTCAATCTCCATCGTACGCATTAAGTCTCGTTGATACGCTTCCATCCTCCCAGTTTCAACATTGACAGGGGGTGTGACCGCGTCTTTGATCACTTTTCTACGTTTCTTTCCTAACCAGTCTCTAAGTCCAAATGGCATGATAGTTACGCTCCTCTAGCTGTTACTCTACATCGAGAAAGTATACTTCTCCATTAGGTTGACGGAACATTACAAAGTTTTGCTCTAACTTACCTGCATACTCAACAGCGATAGCCTTTAACTTCTCAAGGGACAACGCAGTGTTAGGAATGACTACCTCATAAGAGACAGAATCATCATGGACCAACTCACCTTCAACTTCATCTACTTTGTAAGATTCAACAATAGAGGCTGTGAAACCACCAAAGGCTTCTACAAGGATACCTTCTAGTTCCTCGTGCACTTCTTCTTTGATAAAGCCAGCAGGGTTTGTTTCAGGTAAAATGAATTTAGCTTCAAATAAAATTTCTTGGTTGTTACGTTTAGCGGACATAGTATTTCTCCGTTGTTTAGCATTCTTTTCTTTAATTTGATATATGTGTGTGTGTCTAGTAACACAAGCGAGTACGAGTTTCATCAACAGGTCGAGGCCCTTTAAAGTAAGAACTTCATCCGTCTGAAAATGTACAAGTACAGTATACACGCGTTCTCTCAGTGCTGTCAAGTTGGCAAAAATAAGTATTGAAGGATCATAAGAATCACCCGTAGAGTTAACATGAAATGATAGTTCTTGTACCCTAATCGAGTCATTGACGGCTGCGCCGCCTCGTCGCATAGGTAGTCGATACCCTCGTTTCACCCCATACACATTACGCAATAGCGAAGTGGTGTCTCTTCAACCCTTCATCCCCCCTTAGGAGCCATTGGGTCGTACCAAGCCCCACACGGTCTCAATGTTAAGTGTGGGTCAAGAGTTGTACTGTTTCTACTTGCTTGAAAAACCTCTGCATCAACAGACTTACGAGGCATAATCAATCCAAACAAGAATACTAGGTAAAGAAAGCAAGCGAGGCCTGCTCCGAGGGAGTTCCCTCTATGTTATATGTACCACCGCTTTGCAGAAGCAGTACAACACTCACCAACTAAAGAACGTTGTCCAGTTTTTAGAATCTTTTGGATAGCGATAGAGATACTAGCGGAGCGCTGGATGTTCATTAACTCCATAGGAGTATCAGAAACAAACTAAAAAGAATCGACTTATGATTCTACTCGTACTCACTAGTATTACTAGAAGAGTGAATAAAAGAAGGGGTTGAATAAACCTTCTATTGAAATATGTGGCACAAGCGTAAACAATACTCTATGTACCTTCTTCTATTCGGTGTACCTTATTTTTTAACGCGGTATCGGATTAGCAGACATAGTTCACGAGTACTAATCCTTTTAGTGTTGGTTCGAACTTAGGTAAGCATCCGTCGAACTACACTAAATTTCTCAGCAACGTTAATATACTTACCACTTGTAGTAGTAAGAGTACAACGATTACCTTCAATTTTGTTTCGTGGTCTGTATGATTCAACAGAGTTAGCTGATATCATGAACGGCTGCTTCTTGCCATTACCATAGACACGAGTAAATTGTACGAAACGAGTAGGAGATTTAACTTCCACAGATTTCGTTCTCTTCCTGTTAAAAAGACTAAACATAAGTTATGTCTCCTCTTTGCTTCTTTACTTTGGTTGACGTTATCTTTATTAGAATTTTGTTAGTGATACAAGAGTATTAGTCATACGACTAAGTTTAGCAACAACAACACCAGTAATACCAGTATTATGCCATACTCCATGACCCTCAATAGGCAGCACTCGTACTGTCCCTGCTGGGTTGTAGTAGTAGCGACGTGCTTTAATTACACGAGTGCTTTCGTTCTTTCCACGTGTGAGGTAACCGTCCTTCCGTAGTACTTTAGAAGTGAACTCATCACGATACTCATTGCGCGGTGCTCTTCCCGACAGGATGGCAACGGCAGTGTAAACTGAAGTGGGACTGAACGCAATATTGTTCTCTTCAAGGTAAGTTTCTAATTCCTTGACAGTCACCCCCTGCTTACCACCGAACTGCTCTCGTACAGTATGGTATATAAGTGAGGTCATGTTAATTTTTTCCTTACGTCTACGACGTACAGGGGCATTACGCATTGGTGCGGGTAGTGGTTTCATAATCTGTCTCCTTGACAGTTGTGGGGGAACGTGATAGTACTAAGTTTACTCTGCCATTTTAAACAGTTTTCTTGCTGCAATCTTAGCTTTACCAGCCATAATCCTAGCTTGTTTAGCTTTTCCAGCAAGAGTATTGGCAGCCTTAGCAGCATCATCCGCAGCTTTTTCAGCAGCTTTAATAATTTTCTCTTGAACAGCTTGAGCCTTAGCCCTTGCCTCCATAGCAGCCTTTTCTTTCTTGGCACGCTCTCTTACCTTAGCAGCTTCTTTCTTAGCCTTGGCAGCCGCCTCCTTCTTAGCTTTCTCAGCAGCTAAAATCTCAGCTTGTTCCTCAGGGGGAAGAGCTTTAAAAGCTTCCTTCTTCTCGAATATCTTTCTTTGCACACTCACTGTGTCTCGAAGGAAATCGTGACAACCTGCGTGGTGACCGTCTCTTAATGTTACCCAGTGCTCCATAGGGTCAAAGTCAAACCAATGCTTTAAGCCCTTCTCTTTAATCATCTTAGAGAAGTAATGAAAGTCCTTCATATTCCCCTCCCAAAGACAGAAGTGGTCAGTCTGCTGCGTAACTTCACACAATAGCTTCTCAATCTTCTTAAAGTTCTTCATAGCCAAGGCATAGTTGTTGGTGTTAATGGCTTTCTTAATATCTTCCATGTCAACAGCCTCGGTGAATGCCTGATAGTACGCATCAGCATTAGTCGCATCACTCATAAGCTCGACAGCTATTCTCGCTAATCCAAAGGTCAGAGACATAAGAGGGTACGCTTGAAGCCAAAAGTTAGACAACACACGGTACTCTAAGCCATGCTTAGGTAAGCGATACTCACCAGCAGCACCATACAACTTACGACGCTCTTTATTTCCTTTGTCACGATCTACAAGGACACAAGTGTTGCCGCATATAATGTCTAGCATTTGAACAAGCTTCTCCGGCTCCTTCTTGATAAGGTTCTTTAGCCCATCATAATTAGCCCCAATATGAATGTGGCCTCCTGCTGAGCGTTGCAAATGTGTAAGAGGGTCAACCTCTTCAATCTTAATACCCGACTCCCCATGTGCATGTAAGGATGGGTCACAACCAAACACTTGATTCTCTTTATCAAGCTTTGCTAACTCTGTCTTGGAAATCTTTACTGACTGTTCAAAACTAACATCTACCTTTTCGCCACTCTTATCGAGGGTTGCCTTCAAAGTTTTAAAGCAAGCACTCATTTCATTAGCTAGGTTAGCACGACAGGTATTAGGTCTTGGGTTAAGCTCGGCTTGCACACCATCGATGATGAACTTAGACACACTACCCATCCCACGGTCTATCTTAATACCCTCTTTAGGTATAATTTTTTCGGAACCAACAACACGTTTGTTGATCTTAAAGAAGAATTCAGGGTCACACCCCAGACTAGGGGCTCTTGTTCGTACTCTTGCTAAAGGCATAATATGCCCTCCTTTTGGTTATGGTGGTTGAAGTTGGTTAAATTTATAGTGATTGGTTAAGTATTCAAGTACCCGAAGATTTCGGGTGGGTTGTTATCGTTAGTGTCGTCGTAATTGTCCTTAAGGAACCTCTTATCGTAAGGGTCCACGTGGGATGATAGTAAGTCATGATATTGGTACATACCAACAGCCATGCTCACCTTAACAGTCCTCGCAGGGATACACCCAGCAGGGAACGTCCCGTTAGGCTTACAGGCAAAGAACCCCTTCTCTTTGGAGGTCTTTTCCTTTGTCGTTCTTGTATCGGGTACAGGAAAGGGAAGAACCATAGGTTGTTTCAAACCTTCATCTATTATCTTGTCTATCCTATCTCCCATGACCTTTATCCCCTAGCTTTAGCTGAGGCTTCACGAGCAGCATTTAACCTGTGCTGTGCGTTTCTAAGGCAATACTTGGGTAATTTATCCAAAGCTTTTTTACTAACCTCATCATCAGGGTAACGCTCAAGGTGACGTATCAATTTAAACGCTTTATTCTTTTCACGTGTCTCTGATATACGGTAAGCTTCGTACATGGCCTTGTGTCTTGTATTCTGTCGTTGGTTAGCTTTGTTCATCGGATGTCTCCTTCTTCTTTTCTATAGTAAACGTAGGTTTAATTGAAAATTCTGCTACCACTTCGACGATTAGGTAGTGCCTCTCCTGTCTAAGGCTAGCCACATTACGTGGGTCTGTGTACCATGCATGAGTGGTGGTTACTGTTGAATGATAGTTAGTTCAATACCTTTTTCACATCGAACAAAGTCTCTAAACCTCGTGAGAGGATATAGATGTAGGTTCTTTACTTTGTCAGTATCCGTGTGACAGACGAAGAAGTGAGCCTTGCCATCTTTGAACACAAGCACACCTGTAATATCTGTGTAACAACCCGCTAATTTACAGGTGTATAGAATTTCTGTCTTTAACTCAGAAGGAGTTATTGTCCTCACCAGAGGGACACCAGAAAGATGTGTTGTAACTTTCTTAATCATATCTACTCTCCTTTCATAAGTGGAGCGGTTGTCATATCTTTTCTAAAGCATCTAGCGGGTATCTGTACCCCTGTATCTACTTCACATATAGTCCCATGTGGTGTCGTATAGAGTACGTTAAGGACGTTGTACTGTTTCTCTGTGAGGGCTAACAGCTTTTGAAAGTCTGGACAGTTCCACACTACAGCTTCACCATTAATGTCAGAGTAAATCTTTAACCAATCGTCCTTTAATACAAGAGCACTTGGCTTTGCAAGGAAGGCAAGGGAGAAGTTGTCTAGCTCAAGCATTAGTTGTTGCTCAGCCTGTGTTAATTCACGCATAGAAGCCTCCCTGAGGGGGTTGAATTGATATGGGGGTACAATCGCACATGATAGTACCTAATAGCCCTTAGGAGGGCTTAAATAAGGGGGTGTAAATAGTTCTTGACAACCTACAAAAGTAAATCATCCATAAAGGCAGCAATCTTTCTGTGTTCGTCTGCGCTACCGTCATTTTTAATGGTATTGGCACGCCGTGACATAATGACTGTATTATCTTTAGTATAGCCCTTTAGAGAGTCCACCCTATCTAAAGAGGGACCCGATCCGTCTGTGCTCTGTGTGAGATAATTAAGCTCTATGCCTAAGACAGGGCAGTGTGTGGGCAAAGGTAAGAAATCTTCTACTCGTATAGCCTTCCGTTCAGGTTTACCTCTACATAAGCGGTGAACGCGCCACTCTTCTTTTGAGTAAAAGCCTTGCCTTGACCTAGTCCCTTCCTTACGGCTGCGTACTAGCTGTTCTATACGTTGTCTACTAACACCATACAAATCACCTACTTGCTGGTAGGTAACTAGTGGGTCAGCTAACAACATCACTAAACGGTCTATACCAGCGTTATTCCACTTATGAGATTGTTTAGTTTCAATGTTTACCTTTAAACCATGAAGACGCATGGCTTTATAGACAGTTGGGACGGAGCATGATAGTTCTTCTGCCATTTGTTTGACATTCATATTCTTTGATATTAGTTTTTCTAGTACTTCACGGTACTCTTTAGACTTTCTATTCATTATGTATTATACCATAACAAACCACCACTTGTCAAGGGTTAATTATATATTGTCAAGTTGACTTGAGGGGTGAAAGCTGGTATAATTGAGTTATTAACGAATAAAAGAGAAAGGTGTTTAGTTAAGGATGTAAGTGGTGATTAGGGTTTAATCTTACAATTAATTATAAATTAATTAAGCTCGTCATTAGCACAGTTCCAGTCCACAATCTCACCACGTACTACCGTAGCTAGACAATCAGGACCTAATCTCTCTGTTGCATCATACATAGTATGTTCTTGGGTATCACAAGGCTTACTTATTATCCGCATTTGTTCTCTATAGTTAGCTAAACATTTATCAGCTAGCTTAGGTAGCAGTCTTACACCAGAGTGACGTTCGTAAACATCTGCTTTACTCATACAAACAATGTACTGAGACATAACTCTATGCTCCATAGATGGGGGTGAAGCTTGTCCACAGCCAGCCAGTAAAACACTAACACTAATTAATAATACCATATTTTTCATCTTCAATGATCCTTTCCAAACCAAGGTTATAATCTACTACGCACTGTGCTTCAAGTGACATTCTTACTGGGTCATCAGGCACCCACTTAGCGACATTAAAAGCTTTGTCCCCGCAAGACTTATAGTCAGCTATTAACTGCTCTCTAGGGGTGTTGTTACTACAACCAGTCAAGGTTATAAGTATAAATAATAGGACTAGCCCAATGACCATCCAAGAGGCATACCAAGTTGCTACCTGAGAGATGTAATCTCGTTTTACTTGCCGCATGTACAACATGATGGGTACTCCTCTATTACTTCTACTGTGGTAATAACAAAGGTTGGTTTGAATACTTTGGCAGCGAGTTTTCTAGCTTTCTTTAATGTTCTAACTAGACAGTATTTAATAACATACTCGTCTAAGGACCATGTATTCAAACCAACCTTATCGTAGTAAGTAGACGTTCCCTTGTTCCTAACAGCATACTTATTACATATCTGTACGATTTCTAGTTCATTAGCCATTGTTTATCTCCTTCAATTTAGCAGTTAGGTTGTTAGTGACAGCGTGAAAGTCTTCTTTAGTTATGTGAGGCTGCGCGTATTCAAGTACATCGTCCATAGCGTTGAATGCCTGAGCGTATGCCTCTATTATCCTAGCCCTCTTTTCAGCTAACATTCTGATCTCGTATAACATAATTCTCACTCCACGTTTAAGGTTCCATCTTCGGTGTTAATATATATTATTGTTCCGTCACGTCCTATACTTTGTAGTGTTTCTTCTTCTTCATACCACTCAATAGGGCAACACATCCCATCCCTAGCACAGTAAAAGCTATCTGATGAAGGGTTAGCCCCACAGTTGTATATTAAGGTGGCTCTGATAGGCATAGTCCCCTCACAGGTACTTCCTATAGGGCATATCCTATCCCTTGCTCTCGTAGCTCCATTGGCCTCAGACATAGCCATAAAGAAGATCGTAAGACCTATAACTAATAAACGTAATGACAACATGATAGTACTACTCCTTCTTTGTCGTTGGTTGCATCATTGCCTCTTGTATTAGTTGAGGGGTGAATACGTAGGTGCATTTAACACGTGGTTGTGCCCCGTTAATTACGTAGGCACTGATACACTTGAATTTACTTAACTCTTTAGGGGTCACTTGCATTATGTTGGGCTGTTCCATCCCTGTCCCCTTCTATTTCTTTTAGGGCTGTGTTTACAATGTTACTACCCACCCCCACCTGTCTCATGACCTTCTTAGCTTGTAGTAAAGCTTCGATTAGTCTACCGTTGTGGTTAATTATCTCACTGAGGATACGTTGTGTACCCTTTATTCTTATGTCTTGGTTGGTGATGAACTTCTCACGACAAGGGATGCAGTTACATCTAGGTCTGTGTATGCCCTTGTATGTCTTAAAGTTACCACACGGCTTTGGGGGTTGCGCGCTCATGATCTTAATCCTCTTTGTCTCTAAATAGGAACATTGCCCTGATATCTGTATTTAAAAACCCTAGCGACAGCACAGATAAAAGGCCATCTAAGAGGGTCAACCAACCAAGCGCAAACATTTCCTTGCGGTCACGTAGTCGCGTTAGTCCTATGTATTTCATGATAGTAACTCATCTTGTTCTTTCTTTAATAGAGCAAGAAATTTCATTGCGTTAGCCTTATCAGGGCTACGCACCATTATCTTTGTCTTACCTTTTGTTTGACAACAAGGGCAGGGAGGCTCGTGTTGTAGTAGTTCAAAATTTAACCGCCCGTAAATCTGCATCTCTCTTATAGTAAAGTCTGACTTAGGTGTATAAGGCTTTAACACTATTTCATAACCATAGAAGTATAGCTTACGTCTAGCTTCTTCTAAGTATGCCTGATCTTCTAACTTGAGTGTGTTGTACACCTTCTCAAATTCTTTTGTCATCTCTCCCATTATCCTAACTCCCTTAACTTAGCACGTATCACAATCATATGACTCCAATAGATATCGCGCATGATAGTATTACCCTTACTCTTGGCCTCTAGCCAGTTGAATGTTGCATTACCTAGCTTGATCTTAAGACGTATCTTCTTGAACATGTCAGTCACTTTGCTCCTTCCAACGCTGCTAGGGCAGCTATCTCTCCTAGTTAAAAATAATTGTTATAGCGACCATAACTAATCCAAGAAAGACTAGAAAGGCTCCTGCCATTATTGTATCACGATCTCTTTGTTTCATAGCACACCCCATATAAAGAGGGATAATGCCCACATAATCTTAACTGTTACATATCCTGTACAGATAAGCATCCATGTTATTAATATATCTAACATAATCTGTTCTCCTTCTTCTTTATTAAAGTACTTACTCCTGTAGGGGAGGCTTATTTGACGTCACTGTGAGGTGCACATACACATCATCGTCAACCTCTTCTCAGTTAACTCTATCCCTACAGGAATAAATACTCCATCTATTAATCTTGTTGAGTTATTCTATATACAGTACCCTCTTCTACACGGGTAAACCTACTGAAATGCTCTAAGTTATACAACTCACCTGAGTTATATCTACCTAACTCGCAACCAGTACCAAAGAGAACTAACGCCATCTTCTTAAGTGAAGAATTGTCCTTTAAAACAAGGACAAATACTCTCCAAGAGTCGTTAACAGAGTAACACTCGTAAGCTACTCCTGCTTTTAAGTTGGCAGGGTTGTTTATATACCTTCGTTTAGGTTTCTTTGGTTTGATCTCTTCTATGAACATAGCTCCTTAACTCCTTATTTATCTACAAATAGTACAGCTAATGTACCATGTTTTTTAGTTACGTCTTCTAATACCATGTGAATAGGCATATCCAATGGGTACTCTAGTACCTCTACCTTCCAGCCATCTACAAACAGGCTGTACTTGACTACATCATCCATGGTAAGTTCTCCAATCATATCAGTGAGTTAAACACATCACACAAACGGACCGATGATAGTAGATAACTACCCTCCCCTGTGTCTATGTTACGTTGTTTATTAGTTGGTAGGGAGGGGGTGAGTGCAGCCATATTAAAGGAGGCTGTGTCTCTTAACCCCATTCCTCCTGTAGTGTTCTGTATCTGTATCTTCTGCTCCTCTTGAGAGAAGCTATGCCTACGTGCATCTGCACTAAAGGGGATGAAGTTTATAGCTGGTAACATGTCTCAACCCTTATCTATTTTCTTTAGTAGGTCTTGAGCCTTTTTGATAGGCGTGTCATAGTACCCAACACCCTCACTCTTGTGCTCCGTATACATATCTTGTGCTAAATCCAGCAGTTCTTCAAGTGTCTCTTTTAAATCAGGGGAATGCGCAATAAGATTAGCATTAGCTCTAGTCACACGTTCATCACGTGCTTTAGGCTTGTTATCTATAGTGCATATAGGATTAGTTGCATGAGCAGACTTTATTCTAATTGAACGTGACCTGTCATAGCAGGACCATGGGCCTTTAGTGTGAGTATTGGGCATGAGAGTATATCCTTTTATATCAATAGGTTATAAGCTAAGAAGCTTAGCGCTACTGCGTAGCTAGTATAGGTATACAAAAGAACACACCCATTAAGAGCATGTCCTTTAATATATCTATATAGTGCAATTTAAGTGCTGATTAATTACGCATAATAATTCTCCTCGTGTTAAGATAGGTAATGCAAAAACTCACACCCTATAAAGGAGAGTGTGAGCTTAAACGTATCTATAGTTTCGTTTAAAACAGTTGGTTACGCAGCTTCGGACTGTACTTCGGCTGTATCAGTCTCTTCATTGGCAACAAGTTCGTCAACAATTGTGTCAACGTCAGGCGTAGCAATGATAAGGGGAGCAGCGTCAAGAAGTTCTTGAAGTGCATTGATACGAAGGGCAACAAGCTCTTCATTTTCAACCGTGCCGTCATTGATAGCTTTGTTAGCTTTCTTGATAAGGTTTTCAATGGATGAATCCAAATTAGCTACTGAATACAAAGACTTAGCTTCTGAGCCAGTCAGTAATTCAATACCGTACCATGGGTTAAGAGCAGCGTTAACAAAGTCAAAGTCAAGAGCTTCATCGCCTGTATCTTTGCGGAAAGTGTGACCTTTATCAGTTTTACGTAGTTTAGCAGGTGAATATGTTTCAAACCATACGCGCAATTGCTTGGCATTGGCTATACTCATATTCTGTTCTACTGTAACAAACAACTTGTTAATATAGTCAAAGTTGTCCTCGCCATACGCACGTAGTAGTGATTGCATAGCGCCATTTTGTACCAATTCACGTAAAGCCATTGAAGTTTGTGCAATAACAGCAATGTAAGTAGACATAAAGTCTGTACTACCCATTACGATTGCTTGCGCATCTTCTGGTGATTGTGGATTGATAGCGGTGTTTGTTTCAGTTGTAGGTGTTTTTGTAGTCTTTTGTGATTTCTTGGACATAATAAGTCCTCCATTGTATCAGTAACATAATTGTTACTTAAAAGAGGACTAAAGAAGCATTTTGATAAATGGCGGTTACGCCTTGAATGATATATGATATATCTTCTATATCCCCTTATAAGTAACAACTACGTAAACACTTGATATAACGTGTGTTAATCACTGTAGTTTAAACCTACGGTAAATAATATAATTTGTAATGTCCCTGTTCCAATTCTATATATAACGTACTTAATCACACGCTATGACTACTCACATACAAAGATGCTATTCGCCTTATAGGAAACGGTTAACACTGATGTTCCAATACGTTCCTTATACTTTGCTATGACAGGACATTTCATTCAGACTATTTACATAATCATCACCTTGTCAACACGCCATACAGTACTAGCTATAGACCAGTTGAAAACACGCGTTACTTATTTATACTCGCGACCTAAACTATCGCCTCAATTATCCCAAGACAAGTACTGCTATGCACTTGCGCTGCTACGAGTTTTATTCTATATCCATTAGAGCGTACTATTAAGTGATTGTCAAGCCTTATTTTAAGTCACCGACTTTATAATACTTGCGCTTAATAATAATACCGAAACGGGGTTTTACATATTCATATAAACCTTTTGTATTAATTCGTTCTTTGTGGGGTCTATATGTCTTACTTACATTATCAGCAATTTCCATATTGATACGTCTATAGTTGCCAGTTTCCGCAATAGCAGGTGATACAAAAGCTATTCGCTTGCTTTTAGCCATGCGTTTATTGGCGTGTTTCCTAGACATATCAAAGTTTCCTTTGCTAGTGTTTATCTGCTCTCATATTAGCGTGTCTATATCGTATAGTCAAGCAATATTGTTTCGTTGATAACAGATATATTGTAATTATGTTTCGTGTAATCAGTCTACATATACACCACCATTTACATAATGATGTATAGATTGAATGATTAGTTAATGGCGTTCTGTACCCGCCTACATGCTTCATTGAAGTCATTAGTCCTATACCATCCACAAAGCTCTAGGTTCAGGGAGTAATCAGGGTTCTTGACAGTACAGTACAACTCTTGACCGTTTACATCTGCCATAACCTTGAACCCGCCCACGATGGTACGTTCTTGTATTGTGCTAGTTAACATAATCTCTTGACCTCTTTCGTTTGTGTTAATCTCTTTATCTGTACCTATGGTCTCATACCTTGACCCCTATTGCAAGCAACTAATGGAAAGGATATGCACTTTGTTTGTAACTATATGTCTATGATGTACGATTGTTTATAACTATGTTGCGAGTATACATAACACCCCTATGTGCGGTACTATGATACCCCACTACATCTATTACCCATAACTATAAGACATAACACCCCCTCTTATTATGTGAATACATGGGGGTAAGGCTTGTCATAACACTGTATAGGTAGCACATTTACATAACACTACATGTATTAGACATAACATACACACATATCATAGGATAACATACCTATTACCATAACTACTACATCACATACTACTTAACATAACCATTATACATAACAATACGGGGCGTATCATTATACATAACTAACATTGGCATAGCTTATCCTCATTTCCATAACATTACTTAACATAACATTATCCCAAGTTCGTATATATGTAAACAACTATTATGGAAAGGGGGGGAGGAAAATTGGTGGGGGTCCTTCTTAGTATACTCGACCTATAAGAAATATTTTATGTAGTTTTGCTATATTTTTTTGTATGTAGTTTTAACCAAATCGCCCATGTCCCCTATTTCTACCTTGTAGCACCTAATGTACTTTCCAAATCTGCCCTATAGATGCATATATGTAGTAACCTTCCCCCTATTTACATGATAACGCTTGATTTAACACATTATTGGTACATTCCTTTAGTTGTTTGGTGTAGTTTTTACCCCTATGGTAAACTATAAGGACAATTACACAGAAACAATACATGAGATAAGGAACTATTATGACCAAGGACACTACTGTTGATATAACCAGTGAGAAGATGCCTGAACTGCTTAAAACTAAGCTTGAATCACTCACCCCCTTCGCTAGACGCTATGCTGAATACAGAGCTAAAGGTCTTAAACAACCTGACAGTGCTGAGAAGGCTGGTTCTCAAGCAGAAGGTAGAGCATCACTAGGACGAGTTGGTTGGAACACAGAACAACTAGACGGTGTTAAAGAATATATCCTATGGTTAGAACATAAAAGAGCTAGAGCAGCAGTTATTGATGATTTAGAGATTGTAGACAAATTGAGAGAGGTGGTTGACATGGCGATGGAGGCTGGTAAGTTCGCTGATGCTAATAAAGCTCTTGAACACCTTGGAAACATGATTGGGGCTTTCGCCTATAAGAACGCTCCTAAAGAAGAACAAGAGAAAGGTACTAGAGGTAAAGAACGACCTACCAACAACGTTGATGCCTTCACTCAAGACCTGCATGAAGCTGAACTAGATGCAAGAGTGTCTAAGTTACACAGGATGATGAAGGATGCTAAGAAGTCTAAGTAAAAGGGCTATTTGAAATCTGCCCTAGAGTGGGACTACTTAGGAGTACTCCCTTATAAGTTTAATTATATATATATATATATACAACTACTGCCAACCTTCGCCCATTCTAGCATGAAAGTTTGGGGGACACCAAATTTCAGGTACGAATATTAAAAGGAACACCAAATTATGACGGAAGACGACGACACAACGCCCGTTTCAACGGTCAACGCACACCTCACCCTAGAGGAAATAACCCAAATGGAGGCAGAAGTACTAAACCTCCTTATCGAAGAGGCTAGATTGAACTTCTATTCCTTCGTTAAGCTCATGGCCCCAGTGGTACTCCCAGAGGAGTTCGTGGACGGTCACCACATAGCACTCATATGCAAAGAGCTACAAGAGGTAGAAGAAAGCGTAAAGGACAAATCCAAATCGCCCAAGCGCCTGATGTTATTCCTCCCCCCCGGCTCTATGAAATCGAAACTCGCCTCCAACCTATTCCCTGCGTGGTGTCTCGGACGACAACCAAACTGGTGCTTCCTAGCAATTGGCTGCGACTTTGACTTCTCAGTGGATAACTTTGGACGACCAACGAAAGACCTAGTGGACTCAGAACAATACAAGGCCATCTTTCCCCACACCGTACTGAAAAAAGACGTAGCGTCAGCAGGACGTTGGGACACTACTAAAAAGGGACGGTTCGTAGCAAGGGGAGCAGGACAGAACATCGCTGGTCGTCGTGCTCACATATCAATTTGTGACGATGTTATCTCTGAGCAAACTACAGACACAGGAAGAAAAGAAATAAACGGATGGTATCGAAAAGGCCTTCGTACGCGCCTGCTGCCCAGAGGAGCTGAGATTATCATCAACACCCGTTGGTTCTTAGAAGACCTAAGCGGGTTCATGTTAAAGATAGACGGCGAGATGGGTGGTACTGAAAAGACCACCCGACCATGGAAAGTAGTAAGTCTTCCAGCACTACTAGACGAGAAGGCCAGTGCTTACCTTTTAAAGGGGCTGGAGGACGATGAAACACGTTTCGCTGTAGATACATCCTTCTGGCCCGAATTCTGGCCTACAGAGCTCTTAAAAGAGAAAAGAGACGGTATGGAGCCGTCAGAGTGGTTAGCACTTTACATGCAAACACCAATTGCCACAGAAGGGGGTATCGTAAAACGCTCACATTTCAAGCTGTGGGAGGATGAGGACCATAA